>Ga0214238_1000002_pt1 | contig 292584 bp, 376 predicted proteins | sample TroBogypolimnion_20_FD_153076 | JGI IMG/M metagenome (GOLD analysis project Ga0214238, IMG submission 153076) | Freshwater microbial communities from Trout Bog Lake, WI - 05AUG2008 hypolimnion | ecosystem: Environmental > Aquatic > Freshwater > Lake > Hypolimnion/Profundal zone | place: Trout... | reverse complement strand
TAAATCTGAATCATTTGTCAGTCTAAGATCCACTAAATTTTTTAAATCCCACCGAGTGCCATAGCCACCCCAATTATTATTGATATACCAAATTACTTCCATTGGGTCTTCAAATTTCCAAATTGGTATTGATATCATATTCCAAACTTAATCCTAAATAACATATACTTTTGTTCATTTACAATTATGTAGTTTGCAGTAATATACCCATCTATTGTTATAGATATTCCATATGTTTTTTCAATATATTCAGACAAATCTGCAAATTTCTTATGACATTCTGTAGATGCAATAGTTCTAATTATTTGATAAAACTTATCACGTTTTATACGTTCTTCGGCTAATTTTGGATCCATTATTTCCACCTTAATATAAACCAAGTGTACACATCTTCTCTAAGATCATAGCAATTTTCTTCCTGCCAATAATCCTTAAATCTACGGTTTGCAGTATACCGCCATCCATCTGATTGGTTAATAATCCAATCGTTTATCTCTGGTCTATTAGATCTAATCGTATACCATTTTTCATTTAAATCTTGGACAACCCGAACATTTTCATATGGTTTTGTAAATGCAGATGGAACCAAAATATGATTAAAAAAAGATTTCAGAACACAAATTTTTCATTCTGAACACCATCTTAATGCAAACATTGTTGAATCAATATCACGATATAACGTTAAAACACCACCTTGCATATTAAATTTCATTTTACGTTCTCGAAGCCATTCTGCTACATTATTCCATTCTACTGTTGTTAGACCTTTTTCGTTATTACTTAATAAAAAGCTATTATTTTCAAATGGCATTTTACGTATTCTCATCCCCACCTCAATGCAAACCAATTACGGTCTGCTTCATCCTTTATTAAAATTCTTTCAGATCCAAGCCAACACCATTTAGGATTTACTTCACCCATACATGCTATTTCCTCATATTCATAGTATTCACAACTTGGTCCAAACTGTTCCCAACACCATTGGCGGATATCACGTACTCTAGCCATATTTTCTGATTTATTATAATGATACATTAACGCCATATAGGTAAAATATGAATTACCATTGTGTCTACCATCCATCTTTTGTATTTTTATTTTCATAATTTAATCTAAATTTAGTAAATGTCCATTATATTACAAATGATGTTGAATGTCAATAAATAAATGATGAGAATACTAGTTACCGGCGCCAACGGGTTCATTGGACGAAATATGCTTGAATGGTTAGCACAAGAAGAATTCTGGGATGTTGAAATCTGGAACTGGGATCCAAATAACTATCCTGATGTACGACGATATAAATGGGTTATCCACTTAGGAGCGGTTACCGATACTAGTGATAAAGATGTTGATACCATTATACACAAAAACTATGAGTTTAGTCAATGGCTTTTTCAAGAATGCAATAAAAATAAAGTTCATTTGCAATATGCGAGTACACATGATGTATATGGAACTAATAAGAATTTTAGTGAATTTGCACCTTGTCATCCACATACCCCATATGCTTGGTCAAAATACTTATTTGATAGATGGGTTTTTCAACAAGAACACAGTGTTTATGTCCAAGGATTCAGGTACTTCAATGTATATGGAAAATATATGTATACCAAGGGAAGTCGTGCAGATATTATGTATAAATGGAGAGAAGAAGCAAAGTCAACTGGAACTATAAAAGTATGGAATAATGCAGAACACATAAAACGCGATTGGGTATGGGTTGGTGATGTTTGTAGATTACATATTGATTTTATTAAACAAGTCAATGGATCTGGAATCTGGAATGTTGGGACTGGGTTATCACACTCGTATTTTGACATCGCTACTGAAATAGCAGAACAAGAAGATGCTGTTATAGAATTTGTAGAAGCTGGTACTACAGAAAGATATGATGTAAAGGCAGATTTGAAACATCTTAAAGCAACTATTGGAAAACGTAAATGGTTGAATATATATGAATGGATTGATAGACGAAATGGATAAATATATGATTAGAAGGATTAAATCATGAGAGCAAATGAATTTTTAAAAGAAGCAAAACTTGGTGTAGAAGCTAAACGAGCAATGCGTGAGGGAAGTCGTCCAGGACGTGGGCACAAACCGGAAGCATGTTATAATATGGATGAAGAATTTGAATTGGATGAAGCTGGAAAAACACCAAAATCAGTTTGCTTAAGTAAAAAAACTGACAAAGAATTAGGTGCTAGTCAACTTTCATCTTGTAAAGCACAAGGTTTAAGAAAACGTGATACAAAACGTAAGTTTAAAACTGGTGGAAGTGATGTACCAAAAAGTATTAAAGGGAAGAAAGTACGTAGCTCAGATTATGGTGGCCCGTTGCCAAAATGGAAAGGTAACTAATGAGATTCCAAGAATTCAAGGTATTAAAAGAATTAGCAAGTCCACTGAGTATTATATCACAGGCTGCTGATCTCGCTACTAAATATTCAAACCCATTTTCTGCATTAGGGATTAGTAGTGGAAATGATACTAGTGGTAATACTGCTAGTAATCTTCCAGGTGACCAAAATATTAAAATTGGGTCAGGTGGTACAGGGTCTATAAATAAAAATGAAGTATCATCATATTTAAAATCAAAAATGGATGATAACCATAGATTAGGTATTTTAGCCAATATAGAAGGTGAGTCACATTTTCAACCAGGAGTATTAGGTGATAAAAATACAAGTGGTGGATTATTTCAACATCATAATGAGAGATTTACTAATATGGTAAATTACGTTGGAAGTGATTGGGCTACTGATTGGAAAAATCAAATTGATTTTGCATTATCAGAACCAGAAGGTAAACAATATTTGGCAACTAGATTTAGGACACCAGAACAGGCAACTGAATGGTGGGTTAGAAATTTTGAAAGACCAAAATATGCAACATCTGATACAAATAAACGTATTGGTTATTTAAAAAATTTTGGATAACATTATACTAAGTTAAATACCTAATGAATTTAGGTAATATAGTAGGTAATTTAATAATAGCACCACCATCAGTCAAAGGCAACTTTTGGTATAAAACAGTTATAATGATAGTTGAACATTATAATTATGGAAGTATAGGTCTAGTCCTTAATAAACGTAGTAATCTAACTATTAATGAGTTGGGTGAAAAAGTAGGACTAGACTTTGATATACCAGGATTTGTTTATAATGGTGGACCAATTAGTCCCAATAGTCTTTCATTGATACATTCAAATGAATGGGAGTGTAAAAATACATTAAGAATCAATGATAACTTTTCATTAAGTTCATCAGATAAGATTCTGCCAAGACTTGCCAATGGTGACTTTCCAAATAAATGGAGATTGATGTTTGGGATGTGTGGATGGGCCAATGACCAACTGCGCTCAGAAATATCGGGAACTCCACCGTATAATCATACCAATAGTTGGTGTACAGCTTCAAGCGACATTGATTTGGTATTTGACCAAGATCAAAAAACACAATGGCAAAATGCGTTAGAAAAATCCGCAGAAGATTTTGCAAAATCAATTGAATTTAAAAGTAAAATATAAGATTACAGATTATGGATTGTTTATTACTAAATGCATCAGGAATGCCTGTTAGTATAATGCCACTCAGCACTATATCATGGCAGGATTCAATAAAATATATGGTTTTAGAAAAAGCCGATGTTGTGCTGTGGCACGACAATTGGACCATTCGCTCTGCAAATTGGAAAACTAATGTCCCAGCTGTTCTAATGCTCCGTGAATATTTAAAACCAAAAACTACAGTAAAATTTAGTCGGGCAAGTTTACTGGTAAGAGATGATGGAATATGTCAATACTGCGGAACTACACTTAATTTAAAAACTGCTACAATAGATCACGTTATCCCATCATCAAAAGGTGGAAGAACTAGTTGGAATAATTGTGCACTGTCATGTTCAAAATGTAATTCGGAAAAGGGAAATTCCTATCCATGGAAGAGCCCATATAATACTCCTTATAAACCTGATTATTTTGAATTAGTAAACAAACGTAAGAAATTTGGTTTTGAAGTTAAACATAAGGAATGGTTACATTATATTTTTTAACGTATCTGATACAGTTTCTGGTGTCCTAAGCCAGAAAGTATATCCAGCAAACTTTCCTTTTTGTATAATTTCCCCATCATACTTGTTAATAAGACAATAAATATTTCGTGCTTTAGCACCTATATTTGATGCAAAATCTGGTAGTGATATAAAAACATTAATATTTCCTTTTGGATCTTTTACAATTAATTTTTTACATTGTTCTCTAGTTTTTTCGTTTCCAATTTTACCGTGTAGTGCCAATTTATTTCTTTCATCGGAATTTAAAAACCGTTTGGATTGTGCATTAGAGCAAGTAGCTTTATATATATCCGACATAAATTTTCCTTTATTTTTTGATGGTCTTCCTTTCATAGCTAATGATAATTTTAGATTTTTTCTGCCTGTATTAGCAAGTCTTGTTTTTTCCACTGCTTCTCTAGGCATTATTCTTCCTGTACATATTTTGGACATATGTATTTTATATTCTTCGGTATGTTTATATCCATGAGCACCTTCACCACCATCAGTTAGATTTCTTAAAATACCAGTTCCATTATTTTTCCTACCATACCATCGAATTACTCTACGTTCAATTGCAAATGCTCCAATACTACTTAAATTTGATTCAATAATAACTATTCGTTTTTTATCAGTTGGGACTTTTACAGTATGGTCATTTGAGAAAGCTCGATAACCAGTTCCCTTGCCAATATAGTAAGGGGTTCCATCTTTTTTACGAAGATATGCGTATACATAAAATCTAAAAATAGGATCGTTGTTTGTATAAATATTCATGTTGATACTCCTTCAAAGTATTAAAGTAGTTAGATGTTGACGCATCGTGAACTACATCTTTATTTATTAAAATTATTAAAATTATGAAAAATATACTTTGGAAAATAGCAGGATTTATCTTACTAGGATTGGCATATATCGGAGTAATCACCCCAGGGGTCCCCTTTAGCATTTTTATCGTGGGTGCTGCATATTGCTTTTCTAAAAGCAGTCCTAATATGCATAATTGGATTTATAATCATAAATTATTTGGTCCATTTATTACTAATTGGACACATTATAAGGTATTTCCAATCAAAGCAAAATACCTCATGGTAGGAATGATGGCTAGTAGTCTAATAATAATGTGGTTTACTACACATAATGAAAAAGCAGTGTTATATGCTGGCATTACAATGTTTCTAGTCGTGATATGGGGATGGCGATATCCAGGAAGTATAAAAGAATATGATAATAGAATAGAATTACACAAAAAGATAGGGTGGTTTGTTTAAATAACATAAATATTCAATAACCTCAAAGGATTTTTATGAAATATATTTTATTACTATTACTAATGGTAGTTGCACCAGTACACGCTGGGGTAATCAATGACCAATGTCCACAACTAACTGTAAATGGAACACCATTATATCAACCACATCCAGGTGACCAAGAAATTTGTCATTTGAACTATGCAGTGATTCATAGATGTGATGTCAAAGCACCAGTAGCAGTGTTCGAACATCTATCTATGGATGATATGACAGGTCCAGCTAAAAGGAAAGACAACTTCCATCCAGATCCATCTGTTGCGCCACAATGTTCTGCAACATTAGCTGATTATGCTACTGTTGGTAACAAGTATGATCGAGGACATATGTCCCCAGCTAAGAATAATACACAAAATGATGCTGTTATGAGTGAAAGTTTTAATTTGTCTAATATGGTTCCACAAGTTGCCAATAATAATAGAGGAATTTGGAAATCACTTGAAACTATTGAACGGCAATGGGCTATGACACCAGGTACTGATTTTTATATTATATCAGGTGGAATTTATGACCCAGGACATTTTGTAACTGGGAATGGATTAGGAATTCCAACTCGATTATATAAGATCATAGTTGAAAAGAATAGTAGAACAGTTAAAGCATATTTAATGCCAAATGCGCCATTACCAGTAGCAGATTTACCAAAATACGAAGTACCAATGGCTGCAGTTGAAGAAGCAACTCAAATGAAATTTGAGTTGGGTCAGTAACTCTGATAAATATTAGATATTCCAGGAGAATTAAAATGAAAAGAATGTTAGTGTTAGTAGCAGTGATATCATTAGTAGGTTGTGCGTATATTCCAAGCAAATGGGATGGAAATGAAGCAAAAGCTATAATTGATATTGAAATGTCAGCAAAGTATTTTGATTGTGCTAATGTAAAAAGCCAAATCAATGACTTAAATAAACAAGTTGAATGGTTTAATACCTATTCAGTATCACGTGGTTCAAATGATATAGTAGCATTATTTGAAGAACTACACAAGACAGTTGCAGAATTTAAAGAACGTAGTGACCGTGGTAAGGTTAGTCCTATGTATTGCTCTTTAAAAAAGAAAATTATAGAGCAACAAAGCGACATCATTGCCCGCGCAGTGCAAAAAAGATTTTAAGGAGAATAAAATGAGTTTATTAAGTGATATAATTAATAGTGGTCAACAATGGGCCATCGATAGAGCTAATTATGCCGTCCAAGTTTCAGAAGCAGTTGCATCTGGTCAATTGAGTGCTGAAGAAGGAAAAGAAATTTTAGCAGATCTAATTAGCACAGAAAAACTAGAAGAATCAGCTAATAATGCTCAACTTAGAGCAGCATTGGTAGAATTAGTTACAATCGCCGCTAAAGCTATGGCTTAATACTGCAGTTAACGCATTTATTAAGTCTTCAATCAGTAATTCTTTATCAGTGAACGGATCAGATACCCATATAGTTTCTATAAATTCTTTGCCATGTTTTTTATAGTGTTTCTTCCAATATGTGCCGGACCCTAGATACTTATAAGGATCAGATTCTGTAGTTTTACCAAAATATTTAAGACCTGTTATTGAATGTTTTTTAATATAAAGATATGTTGGTGGTATTTCTGTATAAATACACATGCTGATGTCCTCCATAGACGTTAGAGTAGTTGGGAACGTCAATTCCGTGAACTACATCTTTATTTATCTCGAATACCTTTTCATTACGATAGTCAACGTTTCAACAAGATCGGAAATCATACCATCGGTGTGGTTCGGAGTAGGGGCGAACCTCAATCGTTCAGTACCAACTTCAACTGTAGGAAAATTTATGGCTTGAACGTAAATGTTATAATCATTTAACAAAATATCACTTATCTCTTTGGCTTTCTTTGCATCACCAATTATTACTGGAACAATGTGGGTTTTTCCATCCATCACTGGTATATTGTATTCTCTCATAAGAAATCTTAATTTATTCGCACGTTCTTTAATTTTCTCTCTTATTTCATTATGATCTTTTAAATATTTCACAGCAGCCAATGCACCAGCACATATTACTGGACTTAGTGATGTTGAGAATATAAACCCAGCCGCAATACTTCTGATTGCATCTACTACGATGGCATCAGCAGCAATATATCCACCCTGAACTCCATATGCCTTACCTAATGTTCCATTAACAATATCAACTCGATCTTGTAATCCAAGTTCTTCTAATAATCCAGCACCAGTTGGACCTATTACGCCTATGGAGTGGACTTCATCAAGATATGTTATGGCATTATACATATCAGCTAAATCACAAATTTCTTTAATATGGCTAATATCACCATCCATACTGTATACACTTTCAAACACTATACAAGGAGTATTCCCATTTTCAACTGCTTTCTTTAAACAACTTTCTAAATCTTCTAAATCATTATGTCTGAATATTTGTTTTGGTGCTCTACTATAACTCATACCAACAATTAGACTATTATGATTTTTGCTATCACTAATAAATTCAATATTGTTAATGATCTTAGATAATGAAATCAATGATGACTCATTTGCCACATATGCTGAAGTAAATAACAATGCTTTTTCTTTCTTATGTAATGATGCCAATTCATGTTCAAGTGCAACGTGGTAATGGCTAGTACCAGATATATTTCTAGTACCACCAGACCCAGCACCAGTCATATCTAATGCTGTTCTCATTGCATCTAATACTACTTTAGACTGACCCATGCCCAAATAATCATTTGAACACCAATTGACAATGTTCTTAATAGCATATGGGCCATACCATATTGCATTAGGAAATTTACCTTGTTCTCGCAGTATGTCATTGAAAACACGATACTTTCCATTATCTTTTAAATTTTGTATTAAATTGTTGAAAGGAGTTTTATTAATCATTTCCATATTTACCTAAATAGATAATAGAGGAAAAATTTATGGCAGCCAACGGAATTTCAACATTATCTACCAAACAAGCTAAGCAAGAACAAAAACTTGCAATTGCTGAAGCAAAGCGTCAAGGCAAAACTGTAGCAGTTGATGGAACTATTACAGGTAGTTTAGACAATACTAAAAACTATTACAGACCATTACATACATTGGCAATAAACAATTTACCAACAAAGTATAGTGGCAACAATGTAGTAGACAACCCAAATGTTGGTGGGTTAGTTCAAGGCCGTCCCTGGATATAGGAATTAAAAAATGAAAATGAGTGATATTTTACATAGCATAGCAGATATGCTAGATCAAAAAGATGGTGGTTTAGAAGCACCGGAAAATACAGAAAAATCAGCAGATGATTTTCAACATGATGTCGATGACGGTGCGGAAAGTGGTGATAAAGATGCCAATATTGGTAATTTTATCCCACCATTACAAACAAAGCTTGAAATTCTTAAAAAATCTGCTGGAATGGATAACGCATTTAATCAAGATGATGAATTAAATGATATTAAAAAACTTTCAGGTGTTAAACCTATTGCAATTCAATTTGCAAGTGAAGATAATGATATTGTAGGATAACATAATGTCAATAAGAAAAATTAGAGCAGGACGTATTCCAACTATTTCAGCAAATGAATATATTGGTGAACGTGGAACTATATTTTGGAATGAAGATACTGGTGAACTACGCTTAAGTGATGGCATTACACCAGGTGGAAATACAGTTATTGTTGGATTTGCGTCCGAGCAAATAGCAGGAAGTGTAAAACCAGGTGGTGGATTTACTGTTTCAGCCGATGCAACACTTAGTTTGAATGTTGGATCAATGTTTGAATTAGATATAAACAATGTATTTCAGCTTAAACCTGCCACTTCTTCACAATTGGGTGGCATTAAAGCAGGTCCTGGTATCGAAATTGCATCCGATGGCACGTTACTTATTGATAGCGCTGGTCTAAGTTTTAGTTTTGGTGATTTTTATGCATCAGGAAATAATTTTTCAACTGTTAATTTAAATGAAGATGTGAACATCGTATCAAATGGTACTGGAACTGTTAACATAGTTGGTAATTTTTCAGTTTATAAAACAGACGATACGGTAGCAGGTGCTGAAGCGGTAAGTCCGATTTTTCATATTAGTGGAGATGGACAAATACAAATGTTAGTTCCATCTGCAGACCAAAATACTGGTGCATTAGAAATAGTTGGTTCATTAGATGGTGTCTATCAAATTCCAGTTAATACAGGTGTAATGCTACATATAACAGGTATACCACCCCAAGGAGGAATAGCTACACCGAGTCGTTTATATAACGATGCCCAAGGTTCATATGCATTATATGCTGGAAGAAGATATAATGGAACAGCGGTGTCACCATTGCCTGTATTAGCAAATGAACCACTTGTAAGATATGCTGGGGTTGGCTATGCTAGTGGTGGTTGGCCAGGATTTGGGCCAGCTAGAATGGAAATTAATGCTGGTGAAAATTTAACTAATACTAATCAAGGTGGATATTTAACATTCTATGCTACACCAAATGGTCAAATTGCAAGTACAAATAATACTAAATTAGTTGCTAGAATGGATACTACCAGCGGTATTGTATCATCTAAATTAAATGTTGTAAATTATACCGTTATCAATGGGCATTTAAATGCAGTTCCTCTGGTTATTAACGTATCTGGTGCAAGTGGAACAGCAGGAACTGCTACATTAACTTTTTCAACACAACCATTCCCACCATTCTTGGTAGGTGGAAAAATTACTGTTTCTAGTATGAATCCAGCAGGATACAATGCGAATTCGGTGACAGTTACTGCATGTACAACGACATCAGTAAGCTATAGTAATGCCACTACCGCAACATTTGTTGCTGGGGGAATTATAACTGGATTGGATACTATTGTTCTTAATTCTGGATTGGTTGGTGCAATTGATAATATTAACATCGGAACATCAACTCCTGGCACTGGTGCTTTTTCTGCATTATCTGCATCAAATGTCTCATCATCTACTGGAGTAGTTTCACTAGGAACATTTGCTGGCTCATTCACCGATGGCGTAATCATCGATTATGCAAATAGCATAGGTCGTATTAGTGTAGGAGACAATGATGGAATTACATTTTATAAAAGTGCAAATACAACTAGAGCAGCATTACTAGCAATAAATTCAAATGGAAATTTAACATTATCTGGAAATACATTAACTATATCAAATGCAACATGCTATATAGTTAATACAACTGCAACAACTGTTAATTTTGCTGGTGCAGCTACCACATTGAACATTGGAAATTCTAGTGGCACTACTACAATATCTGGTAATTTATCTGTTTCTAATACCATATCTGGTAGTGTTAGTGGCAACGCTGGAACTGCGACTAAACTGGCAACAACAACTAACATAAATGGAGTTAGTTTTGATGGATCGTTGTCTTCATACACATTAACAGCTGCAGCAGGAACCTTAACAGGAACTACCTTAAATTCAACCATAGTAAATAGTAGTTTAACAAGTGTTGGAGCATTAACTAGTGGTAGTATAGGTTCTGGATTTACTGCAATACCTAACTCAGCGTTAGCACATAATAGTACAACTATAGGTACTACTGCGATTAGTTTAGGTAGTTCAAGTACAACATTAAGTGGTATGTCTAGTATAACATTTGCTGGTGCAACTAGCGGAACTTCATTATTACAATCTCAAGCAATCGCTGCAACAACAACATTTACTTTACCATCAACTACCGGTACATTAATAGGTACAGGCGATACTGGCACAGTATCTAATTCTATGCTATCACATAGCACAATTTCTGGAGTTGCTTTAGGTAATAACTTAAATTCTTTAACAACAGGATTTGGATTACAATTATCTTCAGGAACAACATATAATGGTAGTTCATCTCTTACATTAAATAAATATTACACAATAACTGGACCAGTATCTATAGTATCTAATGCTTATGCGTTAGACTTAGGAACAGCAAATGGTGTTGTTATTTTAGATAACGCTGGTGCTGCATTTACTATTACTATTTCTAATCCGCTAGCAGGTAGAAATATTCGTGTATTAGTTACATCATTAAAAGGAAATCCAGTAATTACTATTAGTGGATTATCTGCGTCAAATAGTAGTAATGGAACACTTACATTCACTTCAAATTATGGTCCAGGTACTACTACATTTGCATTAATTGAATTCATTTGTACCTCTAGTGCTCTGTCTGGGGTTTATATGAATATATCTGGTGGGGCTAAATAATGAAAATAAGAGAAATAATTAACGAAGGGTTAGCGCAAGATAAAGCAAATTTAATAATTAAAAAATTTATACAGTTTGCACAAGACCATTTAGAGTTAGCTGAATTACCTTCTATTTCTCTAAACACTAATTCACACATAAGTATTGAACATAAATCATTTGGTGGATATAGTCCATCTGATAAAAGTATTAATGTTATGATGTCTAATAGACATATACAAGACGTGCTTCGTACAATTGCACATGAACTTACGCATTATAAACAAGATCTAAATGGTGAATTAAATGCGGATAGTGGCAAAGATGGTAGCCCACAAGAAAATTCTGCAAATTCTACTGCAGCTATAATCCTTAGAAAGTGGGGTAAATTACACCCAGAATTATTTGGATATGAGGCTATAGAATGAAAAAAGGCCCGTTAAGGGCCTTTTACTTATTTCTTACCTACAAATTCATTCATGCTATTTGCAATATCAAGAACTTTTTCAATGGTTGGAAAATCTGGTCTGTCTGGTGGAATAGTAAATCTATCTAGTTGTTCTAGCATCAAATATAGTTCATACTCTCTAAATCGTGCATTAAAATCACTTATTGCTAAATCTTTAGACATTGCTAGTATATCAGTTCTGATATCATAACCCGTTTTACCACTTGTTTTTACTTCCCTGCTTTGTAATGACATAATATTCTCCTTGTGTTCTTTAATTAAATAGTAAAAATGATATTATAGTATATTTTGTTATGGTTGTCAAGTCTCTATAAATAATTTAAATGAAAACAATAATTAAATCAAGTCAACATAATATCAAATTTGCTAATATTGGTAAACAACTGATATTAAAAGAATTCATTACCGAATATGATCGGGTATTGTGGTGGTTTGTTGATTATTTATGGAATAATAAAATCATTTGGGGCAATAATAGAACTTTAGATATCAAAAATAATAAATTAGATGTTCCAAGTTTTATTTCTACCACTGATATCGATTTAATTACCGATCTTTCAGCAAGGGCAATTAAATTAGCGTCAGGGGAAGCTCTGGCAATTATCAAAAGTAGAACAGAAAAACGAAGAAAACAATTATTTGTTCTCGCTAAACAAATGCGTGCTGGTGATAAATCTATTTCAAAATTACAATCAAAAATTGATAGTAATCCATTATCAAAACCAACACGAAATAGCAATAATTTAGTAGCAAATTTGGATAGTAATTGCTGTAAATATATCCCAGATACCACTGGTATCTTTGATGGATGGCTGAAATTATCATCACTTGGTAAAAGGTATGGACATATTTATATACCAATTAAAACAACAAGGCATTCAAATCAATTAGCCAAGAAAGGTTATAAAATGATTACTAGTTGGCAGATTTCTACTAACACTTTATATTCCAGATGGGAAACTACACGAGAGAAATCAACTGGTAGTAAAATCATTGGTGCAGACCAAGGATATGTTACTTGCTTATCATTAAGTGATGGACAAACAACTAGTGCTGATATGCATGGTCATGATTTACATAGTATAATCAATAAGTTATCATATAAAAAGAAAGGCAGTAATGGCTTTAAACGAGTACAGGAACACCGAACAAATTATATCAATTGGTCCATAAATCAATTGGATTTATCAAATATAAAAGAACTCAGATTAGAAAAGTTATTTCAAATGAGAAAAGGTTCTAATATGGGAAGAAATTTAAGTCATTGGACTTATACACAAATCAATGCACAGATAATGAAGCGATGTGAAGAACTGGGTGTCCCAGTAATCGAGCAATCGGCTAGTTATAGAAGTCAAAGATGTAGTGATTGTGGATGGACCCAAAAATCAAATAGGAAGGGAAAGGAGTTTATATGCAATCAATGTGGCGTATGCCATGATGCCGATATAAATGGCGCCCTAAATCATGAAGCCGACTTATATCGGCTCCCTGTTGGTTTTTGGCAGAACAAATTTAATATCAAGGGGTTCTATTGGACTTCTAGAATGGTATTAGATTTATCTGGTGCGGAGCTTATAGTCCCGCATGTACAAAATGTATGATTTATACAAACTGTATGTCTGTGAATATATATTATACTAAATTATATAAAAATAGTCAAGATAATTTAATAATAAAATAAATACAGTATAAGGAACATCGGATGAAAAAATCAACTCGCTCCATACTACAAGAATTAAGTGAAATTGGATTAAGTAGAGATACTAATCTAATAATAGAAAGTCGTGCTTCTAATATAATACAAAGTGCGATAAATCTAATTGAACTAATTAAAGAAAACTACGATCCAGAAATCTCTGATGATTTAGAACGTAGATTCATCAATAGTATTAAATCAGGTGATACAACTAAATTCAAAAGGGGCCTTAAAAAACTACAAGAAAGTAAGAAAATTTAACTTTTTTGATAAATAATATTATAAACCTACAGAGTGTGGGTTGAAAAGCATATAGGAGAAAGATTATGCCATCATTATTAGGAACAACAGGCATCGACGGAACAGTGAACACTGGCGTTGCTGCTAATTATTTAAAAACAAAACCAACTACACAACTTGGTACTCGTGCATTAGTATTTTTAAACATCACTTTGAGTGGTTCAGGTGCACCAGACTTAACTAAACAATCTGGTTCATCAGGTACTTATACTGACCCACAAAGTTATTTAACTACTCTAGTGCGTACAGTTCAGGGTTATGCTGAAATTTATGCAATCGGTACACCAACTGCAACTGATATTACTATTGCTATCGCTAGCAACACTGCTAATGATTCAGCTGATGGTAGTAACGTTTCTGATAGTTCTTGGGGTGATATCGAAGTAGCAGTATGGACTGCACTAGGTTCTTGGAATTCACCAATAGGAACTAACGTTGTAGCTTCAGCTAAAAGCTTATCAGGTGCTACATTGGTTTAATAACTAGTTTAAATTAGATTAAAAAGCCTCGATTTATTCGGGGCTTTTTTTTGTCTGCTAAATATAAGATGATTTATAATTTATATACACTTGTAGATATCACACATACTGGACAATACCGTGCTGAACCTGGTAAGGAAGCTGCTCGATGGAAAGAACAAAACTTCAATACCATCATCCAAACATTGGGTATTCGTTCTAATGTTTTCTATAGTATCAACCCAACTCTAGTAGAAGTAAAAGGAAAAGTTGTTGGGTTTAATACCAATGATATTATAAGAGTATGGAGATTTGATTTTGAATCTGAACGTGATTTTGTTTATGAAAAAGACGGTGATCCTGTTGGATTTCTTAAAGATGACTTTAATTTAGTTCCATATATCAATGGGTTAGATGAACTAATGGAACAAAAGTATGCAGTATTTGTGACTGAAGGTAAAGGTAAGAATATAGTTTTTAACCATTTTCCGATAAATACACTATAACCTCATTTGGGAGTCACAATGGAGAACGGAATGTCACTAAAACCAACTGATATTGAAAAAGAAAACTTAGAGAGTCACGTAGAATTATGTGCATTACGTTATCAAAATTTAGAATCAAGATTACATACAATTGAAACTAAAGTAGAAGTATTAGCTGAAAAAATAGAAGAAAGTAAAGGCAGTATGAGCAAAGTCATCATAGGTGCAACTGCTACTATTATAGCTGGTATTCTCTCAACTATTGTTACTATATTAATAAAATTCTAATATGTCAATTTCAGAAGCACCAGTTGCAGCATTTACAGTAAACAATACATTAAACCCAATTCTATGGGATAATGATGAATTACGTTTAGATATTAGATACAAATTGCTATCTATTGCTAAACACTTTGCAGATACTTTAAAAGTTAAACATCTTAACTTAACTGATGTAACAATCAGTGGTTCAAATGCTAGTTTTGGTTATTCTGAATATTCTGATGTTGATTTACATTTAGTAGTTGATATGCCAAATGATGAAGAATTAGAAGATTACTATAATGCAAAAAAGAATGAGTTTAATAACAAATATGATATTAAATTAAAGAGCATACCAGTAGAAGTATATGTACAAAATAGTACACAACCACATCACTCGGCTGGTATATACAGTGTCCTAGATAATAAATGGATACATAAACCATCTAAAGTAGTTCCAAAAGCAACTCCACAAGAAGTTAAAAATAAAGCACGAAATTATTCATCAAAAATTAATCAAGCACTTAGATCAAAAGATTTAGATGAAGCAAAAGCAGCCATGGATGATCTTAAAAGATTAAGACAAGCTGGATTAGAAATGGGGTGTGAAGAATCTGTAGAAAACTTAGCGTTCAAGCTATTAAGATCTCGTGGAAAAATAGATAAGCTAAGAAATCACATAGACAAATTACAAAGTGCTGAACTCAGCCTTGGAGAACAAATGAAAATCAACGATATAGTAAAAGAAGATGGAACACATGCTGTTGTAACTAATTACCAACCAGGTAAATTAGTTTCGGTAACAATGCCAGATGGTACCCAAATTCAAAAAGATTTAACAAAAGACCCTACTGCAATTGGTAAAGATGCGCAAGGTAATCCTGTATTTAACTTAACAGGTCAGCAAGGTTCTGCCGGTGCTATGCAAACAACTGAAAAACCAATTACAACTGGTTCACAGATTAGTATCAATACAAATCCATCACAAATGATGGGAATGGGTGAAACTAGTGAAGAAGAATTAGAAGATGACGATTTAGTTGATTCTAATAATGAAATTGGTGGTGATCCAACTGATAACTTTATAGATGGTATAATAGATAAAAGATTTGAAAGAGGTGCTCGTGGTAGCATGAGTAGTAAACAAACTGGTTCATTTGGGCCAGTATCTGGTTTAAAAGAGTCCGACGAACTTTATAAATGGTTAACCATTGCTGGTATAAAATGAAAATCGAAGAATTATTAGAAAATATGGAAATCTGGACAACTAATGAAGAAGCCAAGATTTTAAAAAAACTTAAATCGCCAGTAAAATTAAATACACTTAATGAACACGATAAAGTTAAAGTAGAATATATGATTAGAAAAGGTCTAGTTGAAAAAACTGGGTTTACTGACCCAACAGTGGTAGCAAATGAAAAATTCAAAAAAGACAATTAGAGAACTAGCTCAATATTTTGATCAAGAACTACAAACAAAATTACCAATATCAATTTTGCCTAATGGTATGTTGATATATAAAGATTATCTGGTTAAACAACTTCCTAATAATAAATGGGGAGTGTTTAATATAAACAGTAAAGATTTAAAAGATCAGTTTCATTTGAAAAGTTGTGCCCTTATAGCTGCCAAAGCATATAATCACAGATACTTTTACAAATGTAATGAAATTAAGGACTTGGATAACAGTTATTGGGCAAATTATAGCGATGTTATAGTATATAAAAGTATTATCAACAAAGTCACAGATGACCAGTATCCAATACTATTAACTAGATTAGAAGAAAGTGATTACAGAGCCAACAAAGTTAAGAATAAGATTTCTAAGTTGTTTAAACACACTTTTGTATAAATACATTATAAATTATGTTTAAGGAATATTAACATGCAACTAAAAGAATTATCACAACCAGTAACTAGCAAACAATTGAACGAAAGTTTAGCTAAAACCTTTGGTTACAAATTAAAATTAGAACAATTTAATGACGTTCAATTGGGTGATGTGAGGAATAAATTACGTACTGAACTTAGCCAAATGGAATTATCAGAAAGCTATGACAACATCTTAGAAAATGCAAAGTATCAAAAAACCAAAGCATTACTAGATGTAGTAAATCAAGCACTTTCTGAAAGAGCAGAAGAAGCTGAGTTAGCTGAAAATACTGTATCAACTAGACAAGTAAGTCAAGAAGCTATGATTTCTGCAATTCGTCATCGTGCTGAAAAAATGTCAGTACCAGAAAGCTGGATTAAAACTGCTATCAAAAGAATTCAATTAGGTGAATCTGATAGACAAGAATTGGCTGCTGAATTAACTTTACGTTATGATTTATCTGAATCACAAGCAAGCTGGATGTTATTAGAAGGCGAAGAACAAAAGGCAGAAAATATTTTATCAACTAAAGATATGGTTAGTAAAGTTACTAACTGGATCGAAGATACTGCTGCAATGAAGGCTGATCAATTATTAGAATTACTTGACTCTATAAGAGCAGAACAAGGCAGTGACGTAGCAGGGCAATTTAATGAAGTGGTTCAATCAGCATTAGATGGATTATATACAGCATTGGTATCAAGCCGTGAAGGATTGTCTAAAGGATTGGCAATTGTTTCTGGCGAACAAATTGAAACAATGGGTGGTGCACCAGGTTCTGATGTAACAGCTGGAATGGGCGGTATGGAAGTACCAGAAATGCCAGGAGCTGAGGGTGGTGTCCCAGGTGAAGAAGGTGGTGAATTACCTCCTCCAGCATCAGAAGCAGACCGTATGAAACGTGAAAGCGTTGAATATAGTCGTCGTCTAGGAATGTTGCTTACCTCAAAAAAAAAGTAAATCTTTTGCGTGAGTTTGCTGATCCATTAGTAGATACTCTATCAAACTATCAAGCACAGGCAGATCATTCTGGACAAACTATAACCATACCGTGGGAAGCTATTAATAAAGTTATCACACGGTATGGATCACCAGCAATCGATGAAAAATCATTTAGTAAACAATACAATAGCGAACAAGAACAAGGTCTCTCTGTATTAAATAATATTGTTGATGGGAACAAAGACAGTTTTGACCAATATGGAATTAGATTAGTTCCAACTAATCAACCAGCAGACCAAGTAAATAATCAACAAGTAATAGATCAATCACATAGCACAGTTAGTTCAACTGCAATGAGCCAACTTAAAAGGCAAAAATAAAACTTTACAAAGTCCTATTAAAGTGGTATAATACTATTTTAATAGGACTATTTTATAATAGGCAACGGATAGGCAAATGACATTATTAACAAATACACCACTAACTCCCCCACCATTCATTGAACGTTTTCAATATAAAAATTGTAAACAGACCAATGACCCAATATCCAAAAAACGTGTTTATCAAACACCTGATGGAGAATTATTACCAAGTGTAACAACTATTCTAAGTGCGACCAAGGATATGACTCATTTGAACGAGTGGAGATCCAGAGTTGATCATGATAAAGCACAACAAATCACAACCGAAGCAGCTGGAATTGGAACTTGTCTTCATACTAATTTAGAAAAGTTCATTTGTGGCTTACCACGACAACCTGGAAACAATCTCATCCATGTTAAAGCACACAAAATGGCTAATATTATTATTAAAGAAGGTCTTAAGAAAATAGATGAAGTATGGGCTATGGAACAGAGTCTGTATTTTCCAGGATTGTATTCCGGCACCACCGACTTAGTTGCCGTATATAATGGAAAACCTAGTATTTGTGATTACAAACAATCAAATCGTTTAAAAAAATTAGAGCATATAGAAGATTATTTTTTACAGTTGCTGTTTTACATAACAGCACACAATAAAGTATATGGAACTGATATTAAAGAAGGGCATATTTTTATGTGCACAAGGGGTGATGATCCATATAAAGTCGGTGGAGAAATGTACCAACAATTTGATTTAGATAGTTCAAATTGGAATGAATACGAAGATAAAATGTGGACTAAATTAGAGAAGTATTATTTATCTGATAAATAAAAGAAATGGAGAGTTAAGATGACACTTACAGTAACAAGAATAAATGGTTCAAAAACCTTAATTAATACAGTTTACAATAATAACTGCAATTTATATAAAATCATAGTTCAGGACGCAACACCAACTGTTGTTAATTTACAAAATGAAACAAGTGATTTAAAAATCAATGGTGCAATAGAAGCAATTGTTGATGAAATAAATCCATTAGCATATTATGTCCCAAATGCAACCGCTGGTATTATACATGTTGTTATGGATAAATCTATTAATGATTATGCTGAACTTCAACTTAGAATTCAACGTCTAGGAACATTGAAAACTACAATAATCTCATCAGGTGCAACAGAAAATGTTACTATAAGTGGCACAACTGTTACACTAGCAACATCATTTGTAGTAGCTTAATCACAATAAGCCCTAGTAACATAGGGCTTTTCCTACCCACTTTTGCATAAATAAGACTATAAGAGGATTTATTTATGGCAGTAGTAAGCATCAGTCGAATACAACAACGTCGCGGAAAAGCGAATAGCGGCACCGGATTACCACAATTAGCAAGTGGTGAGTTTGGTTGGGCAGTTGATACACAAGAACTTTACATTGGTAATGGTTCTGTATCAGAAGGGGCCCCAGCAGTTGGAAATACACGAATTTTAACACAACTTGATATAGATAAAATAACTTCTCCATCTAGTATCTTTGGTCAATTAGCGTATGTCTATAAATCAAGTGGTGCAATTAGCAATTATTCTTATTTAGAAGGTAGTGGATATACTGATAACGTATATGCAGATATCCCATTAAATTGGATATCTGGTGGTAATCAACCAATTGCAAACCCAATAGCAAATATAACTGTCACTAATGGTGTTGTTACATCTGTTGTATTATTATTTTCTGGAATCGGAACATCAATCAATGCAATATTTGATGATAATGGTGTATTAGGACCTGGATCAGGATTTCAATTACGTGTAACAAGTGTAATTAATAGCACTGGAACATTGATAACACAAGCAGTAAAAAGAACTATTCAATCTAGATTAGATGACCAGGTTAATTCTAAAGATTTTGGAACAGTTGGTGATGGAGCAGTTGATGATACACAATTTCTTCAAAATTCTATAAATCAATTATTTTATAATTCTCCACAATCAGCAACATCATCAATAACTGGTATATTATCTATTAATAACAACGTGGTTTTATGTGCGGCAACTACCGATATGGTAGGTGCAGTAGTAACTGGAACGGGTATACCATATGGAACTTCAATAGTTAGTGTTAATGTTGGAATTAGTTTTACAATGACTGATGTCGCGTCTGCAAATGGTTCACAAACATTAACCCTTGCATTGATCCCATCACATAATGTTGATTATAATACCGCTGATAGAGTTATATTAGAGATTCCACCAGGAACATATCGTATTACTAATACTCTGTATATTCCAAGTTATGCTACAATAGTAGGTGCGGGAAATTCTAGCACTATATTATATTTTGATCCTAATCTGGCCGTTACTGCAACTATTACATCTGGCTCATTCATTCTTAATACTATTGCTGCTGATATTTCAATGTCTGGCGCATCAGTCACAGGACCAGGAATCCCATTGAATACTACAGTAGTATCAGTTAACCCTGGATATTCAGTTACATTATCTGCAGCTGCAACTGCTGACGAAATTTTGCAAGTGTTTCAAATAATTTTATCAGCATCTACCCCTGTTATTCAATATATCAATGATATATCATCAATTGGGGCACCAGGAAATATTGAACAAACTACTTATATAAACCAACCAAGATTTATTACACTTAAAAATATAAAAATAACCACAGCATTAGGATCACAAATATGTGTACAATTAGATTCTGCAAGAAATTGTTTTTTTGAAAATGTGGCAATATCAGGTAATTGGAATGAAGTATTTGATGAAAATAGCATCGGTATAAAACTTAATGCATTAAGTCAATTAGTTACATGTCAAGATAACATATTTAATAATATTTCTATTAATGGTTTTGGATATGGTATTTATTCTGATAGTGATATTGCAAATAACGTGTTTTCAACCGGCTATATGACTGATGTTAAGTTTGGGATTGCATTGGGGTTAAATACCGATGGAATAACAGTCGGTAAACAATATGGACCAACTACTACAAAAATTACTAAATTTAATTTTAATAATGTAAAACATCAAGCAATAGTTCTTGGGTTATGTGCACATAATACCATTAGTGATATTAATCTAGTAAATGTTGGCAACGATGGTGGGTCATCAACTTCTCCATTATATCCACAAATATATATTAATAGCTATAATAATATAGTTGAACGTGTTACGTCAGACAGAACTGAATTGTTATCATCACCATCTGTACTTACACAATATATACCAAGTGTTTCTGGTAAAGTATCTTTTACAGCATTTGGTGGGTTTCAAAAGTCAACAATGTTGCAATCAGCTAATCCGTTATCATTATTTAAGTTACCAATGCCAACTAATATTAATGGTATTGCATCAGGTGCTATAAATTATAAAATTAACTATGTCTATACTAGCACTACTAACCACTATGTAAGAAGTGGTACTTTACATATTACATTAAATGTTACGTCATATTACGTTTCTGGGGTATCTAATTATTCTAATATCGAAGTGTATGATGAATACAACTACACTGGATTAGAAGACTTTAATAGATCATTAACATTTAGTGCCAAATTAGTTACATCAACCGGGTCTGTTGCTGCAATAGGAACTGCACCATACAATATTATAATAACTTACACTAATACCTTAACCGCCGATAGTGGAACATTAACTTGCTCTTACAGTTATAATATATTATAACTTTTACTTGACTTATCAATCTAACAGGTGTATAATATCACTTGTTAGATTGAACAAATACACCAATTTAAATCATCATTTAACCACAATAATACGTGATATAACAATCACTTATTAATTTTTTTTGTCTTAATATGTCATCAATAAATACTACCTAACAAATAAATTAAATAACCGAAAGTAATATGTTTAACAATAGATAAATATAGGTTTAGGAAAATTAAAATGTATTATCTTTATTTAAAAACTCATAATAACACCGGGCTCAAATATCTCGGAAAAACAACACAAGATCCATTTTCTTATGCAGGGTCTGGTAAATACTGGATTAGACATTTAAAAAAACATGGTGATTATGTTACTACAGAAATATTAGCAGAATGTAAAACAATAGAAGAATTTAAAATAATTGCAACCCATTATTCAACTTTATTAGATATTGTTAAATCAAAAGAGTTTGCCAATTTGGTGCCAGAAACTGGGGATGGTGGGAATACCTCTGATTCTGAAAACTATAAAAAATACTTTGCAGAACATAAACATTCTGAAGTATTCAGTGAACGCGGCAAGCGGTCTAGGGTAACAGCAAAAGAGAATGGAACAGATATTGTAAGAACAGAAAAATATAAGAAAACTGTTAATTCATCACAATGGAAAGAAACAATTGGCAATGAAAAAATAAAAAAATGTAATGAAAATAGAGATCATAAAAAAGCCGGAGCTAACATATCAATGGCTAAACAATCTGCTGAATGGAAAAAAACAATAGGAAAACAAGCGACTGAAAAAAGACTTCAATCAACTGATTGGAAAAAACTAGCACAATCGGTATCTGCTACTAGAAACAGTCAAGAATGGAAAGATACTATTGGTAAAAAAGCTATTCAAAAAACATCAATAACAAAAAGTAATCCAGAGTGGAAAAACACTATTGGAAAAGATAGTAGTAAAAAACGAACAGATACTATTAGTAGTTCAGCTTGGAAGGAACAAAATTATATATGTTGCATACATTGCAATAAATTATTAGATCCGTGTAATTATAAAAGATGGCATGGGGATAAATGCAAACAAAATACGGTTGGCCATTAAAAAATTAAAGAAATATAAATTTATACTAATGAGTCATTCATAAATACAAAAAAACAATTGAACAAGGATGTTTATGCAAGTAACTAAAAGAAATGGCTCACTAGAGCCGTTGGATTTATCCAAATTACACGCGGTAATAGAATGGGCGTGCACAGGAGGAAATGAATTACCTCCAATAAAAGGTGTTTCAGTTTCCCAAATAGAAATGCAAGCAAATCCGCATTTTCATAATAAAATTAAAACAAAAGATATTCATGAAATGATCATCAAAGCGGCTGCTGATTTAATTTCAGAAGATTCTCCCAATTATGATCATGTTGCCGCCAGATTAACTTGGTTGGCGGTCAGAAAAGAAGCGTTTGGTTATAACACCCCCCCGAATCTAGGTGAAATATTAAAGAAAAATATAGAATTAGGAGTTTATACACCGGATATAATCGACAAGTATAACCAGAATGACATAGATATCATTAATTCTTTTATAGTTCATGCGCGGGATGATTTGTTCAGATATGCTGGGTCAGAACAAATGCGTAAAAAATATTTGGTTCAAAATAGAAAAACTAAGCAACTATATGAATCATTTCAATTTCCATATATCATAGTTTCTATGATAATATTTGCAGAGTATCCATCCGATACCAGAATGGGATGGATTAAGAAATTCTATGATTTAGTTAGTCAGCATTATATTTCATTACCTACCCCAATTATGGCAGGATTACGAACTAAAGTTAAACAGTTTTCCTCTTGTACTATTATAGAATCAGGGGATTCTCTGAAATCAATTAATTCGACCGCTGCTGCAATAGTAGAATATGCATCAAGAAAAGCTGGCATAGGTCTTAATATTGGTAGAATCCGCGCAATTGGTCAACCAGTGCGTAATGGTGAGACTATTACCACAGGAATAATACCATTTACAAAATATTTTAATGCAGCATTGAAGTCTTGTTCACAAGGGTCTGTGAGGGGGGCGAGTTGTACAGCAAGTTTTCCCGGATGGCATTTTGAATTTGAAAGATTAATTGAATTAAAAAACAATAAAGGCACAGATGAAACCCGTATTAGAACAATGGATTACTCCATTGCATTAAATGAAACATTATACAAGAGATTAGTAACAGGTGAAAATATTACGTTGTTTTCACCAGAAGAAGTTCCAGACTTATATGAATCATTTTATAGTAATGATATAAAACTATTTGAAGAATTATACACCAAATATGAAAACAATAGAAATATATCAAAAAAATCATTAAGTGCGGAAGAGTTCTTTACTAAAATAATGAACGAACGTTTTGAAACAGGCAGGATTTATATTATCAATTCAGATACTATGAATAGTCAAACTCCCTTTTATGAAAATATATATCAAAGTAACTTGTGTTTAGAAATTGCTCTTCCGGCAAAACCAATGGGGTATGATGATTCATTAGTATCATTATGCACCTTGGGGGCGATCAATTGGGGTAAATTTTCAAACAATCTTTCTGATAAAGAAGAAACAATATTAAAAGATTGTTGTCAAGTATTAGTACGTGGATTAGATTCAATTTTAACATACCAAGAATATCCAATCGAAGCTGCAAAACGAGCAACTGAGTTGTATCGGCCACTTGGTATTGGCATAATAGGATATGCACATTGGTTAGCCAAATGTCGTTCTGCGTGGGGTTCTAATGAATCATTGATTAACACAGAAACATTGATGGAAAAGCAAGCATATTATTTAACTGAAGCATCTATTGACTTGGCAAAAGAATTTGGTGCATTACAAATGAGAACTAGATACGCTGATGGTATTGTTCCAAGAGATTTGGCAAAGATTCCAGTAAATAATCCACTAATGAATTGGGATTTTTTGAAAACAGAATTGTTAACTCATGGTATTAGAAATGGATGTTTAATGGCATTAATGCCAAGTGAAACTAGTTCTACACTAGCTAACGCAACTAATGGTATTGAACCACCAAGAAATCTAATAACAATTAAGGGATCGAAAGATGGTGTGTTACCACAAGTAGTGCCAGATTATTTAAAATTGAATAATATATACGAAACATTGTGGAACGTAGATGTTCAAGATTATTTAAAAACAGTTGCTGTTTTTCAAAAATATGTTGATCAAAGTATCTCGGCCAATACTAGTTATGACCCAGCTAAAGGAGAAATTACTATGGCTAAATTAATCGAGGATTTAATTTTAGCATATAAATTAGGAATTAAGACATTATATTATTGCCAAACAAATGATAATAGTGGAGAAGAAATTGATACTGGATGCGAAAGCGGGGCGTGTAAACTATGAGAAATGAAATGAGTAATATATTAACAATGAGTTCAACATCAGAAAAATTATTCTTTGGCAATACTGGGCATGGAATTTCTAGATATGATGTAGTTAGATATCCAATTTTGGACAAACTTGATCAACAAATGAAATCATTTTATTGGAGACCACAAGAAATTGATATGTCCCAAGAAAAAAGATCGTTTTCACAAATGACCGATCAAGAACAATTTGTATTTACATCTAATATTAAAAGACAAATATTATTAGATTCTGTTCAGGGAAGAGCACCTACATTAGCTTTTTTACCTCACTGTTCAGATCCAATGTTGGAAAATTGTCTGACAACGTGGGCATTTTTTGAAACAATCCATTCAGAAAGCTATACACATATTATTAGAGCAATATATCCTGATCCAAAAGTTATAGTTGATGATATGGTTAATATCGAATCTATTGCAAATTGTGCCACTGATATTACACTAAATTATGATAATATGATTAATAATCCAAACAAAGAAAACTTATATCTTGCATTAGTTTCGGCAAATGCATTGGAAGCAATTAGATTTTACGTATCATTTGCATGTACATTCTCATTCCTAGAAAGAGCAAAAGTAGAAGGTTCTGCTAAGATTGTTAAACTTATTGCTAGGGATGAAAACGTCCATTTAGCATTAGTCCAGCATATTTTAAAACTATTACCAAAAGATGATCCCGAATTTATTCAAATTATAGGTGATAATAGAGACAAAGCTGCTAATATTTTCATATCAGCAAGAGACCAAGAAAAAGAATGGGCAGAATATTTATTTTCTACCGGTAGTATATTAGGTATAAATGCAGATATATTACATAATTATATAGATTTTTTAACAGCTAAACGAATGAAAAGTATTGGATTGCCAACTGCTGATGTCAAGATTTCGCACCCAATTCCATGGATTGAAAAGCATTTAACATCTGTTAATACCCAAGTAGCACCACAAGAAGTTGAAATTTCTTCATACCTTTCTGGTGGTGTAATAAATAATATATCAGAATTGGATTTTTCCAAGATTTGGTAAAAAAATATCCAAAAGATAATATATGAGATTAATGTTAGAAAAAACCAGAGAAAAAATATAGAGATTTATGGGTTGATTATGCATATGCTAAACCATCTACTAAGTGGGAACGATTTAAAGGAAAATTTAAAACATTAAAATCAGCATAATATTTGACAATTGTAGAAATTTAATGTATAATATCTATTTTATTAAATGAGATAAATTTATGAGAGAGTTAATTGATATGGTTTCAGAAGGTATTACAGAACATTGGTTTAAGACCGATGCTTTTGAGACCTTTAAGAAAGGTAATCCAGAACACTATGAAATTGCAGATGAACCTGGAACTATAGATACACTAGAAAGTGATGGCAAGCCACAACATTATAAAAAGGGATGGTATATACTAACTGGTCCAAAAGGTGAACAATATAGTATGCCACCTGAAAAGTTTCATGAACTAAAAGATGATAATGGTGATGGAATATGTGTTCCAAAAAAGATCATCAAACTTGCTAAATTAGCTGATCACGATGGGGTTGTAAATACATCGTGGGGTGAACCGTTGCATTATAAAGCTGGTGAAGATGTAATCATTCGTCATGGTGATAATGATTATGGGGTTGTCAAGAAAGACATATTCCAGCAAACATATAATATAGGAAAATAAAATGATAGATGTTGCAAGTGAAGAAGATATTTTAAGAATAAAAAACTTACAAGCTAAATTTGATAGAATTGAAGATAAGAATAAATGTCTGAGAGTGCAATTTTTGGATTGGTTATCTGATAAATTTGCAGAGTATAGTATCAAAATTAAAAATGTATCAGATAGTATCGATGCTCCGTGTTTTATTAAATTTGATAAACCAACCGAACATCTATCGGTTTTTAAAGAAATGGAACAAGCTGCATACTTTTATGATCCATCGTTGAGTAGCTACATAGATATAAAAGGATTAAAAGCAGGAAAATCATTAGAAGATTGCACATACACAATGATGCAAGATGGTAGTCTAAAATCTCAAGCTCAATCTAAAAAAGAATGGGATGAAATAGCTAATGAAAGAGCTAAATTAATGGAAGAAGAAATTTCAAAATTGAAAAAAGAATTTGAAGAATTATTAAAAAAGGAAATATAAAATGGCAAAATTAAATGAACAAGTATTAGTAGTAAAAATCAGTAAATTATTAAAAGATGGCGATGAACCATCATTGTTATTGACTGATGATGGATTAGTAAGTTTAGAAGCAGTTGTACAAGAATTAGCAGGCGCTGGCACTTTAGTTGAAATCCAAATAGCATAACCTATGACAGATAAAACATATCGAGAAATATTCAATGAATCATGGTTATTTGAATTACCAAGAGATACTGGTTTTTCAAGTAATAACCCATATGATGAATTATTACTTGTGATAAATTCTAATATAGAAAATGGATTTAATGTAACACGGAACGGTGATATATATTTTCTAAATGTTGATGTTCACGATATATATTGCTGGATTGGTGATTTTGAAATTATTGCTAGATTGTCCAAATTTAAACAAGGATTCGCCATAAATTTAGTAAGTAAAAAACCAGGTTCATCCATTCATGCGAGTGAGTTTTATCAGAAAATATTAGATGCAAGTAACAGTTCATTATTATTTAGTGGCGATTTATTAAGCACTCAAGGATTTGGTATATGGAAAAACGTACTTGCATCAGGAAGAACATTGATGGTGTATGATCCAACTAATGCTAATACTTATCAAAAATTAAATACATTAGATGATTTAAAAAATTTTTATGGGTCTAACAATGATTATGAAAAATATCGGTATGTATTATCTGAAACTAGTAAAAAACAAGCATTAATATATTCAAATTTTGAATTAATGAGAGCATATAAGCTCACATTTAATATAATAGACTAAGGAAAATAAATGACAATAACCGCTATTATTTGGAGTAAATCACAATGCCCACAATGTGACCAGGCAAAGGCATTGATGAAATTACACGATATCGTGTATGAAGAAAGAATAATAACAGATGATGGTAAATGGACTAGGGAACATCTTTTAGAAGCTGTTCCAACTGCTAGGGCAGTACCACAAATATTCATTGGAGATAGACATCTTGGTGGATTTAATGAATTACGACAATATTTGCAGGAAGCAATATGATTATAGATAAAGGTGTAAGTGTAGGTGAAGTAGTTACTATTAAACTAACTTCAGGTGAAGAAGTAATAGCAAAGTTGGTTGAAGAACGCACTGACTTTATTAAAGTATCAAAACCACGAGTTTTGACCTCAGCGCAAGGTGGTATTGGTTTAGCACCATATCTATTTACAGTTGATCCTGATAAAGATATAAAGCTACAACGCGGGTCTATTGTTATTATAGAACCAACCGAGAAAGATTATGCTTCTCAATATCTTTCTGGAACAACCGGAATTCAATTAGTATGACATTCGCAATACCAGTAGAATTAACAACATTAGCAGCTGATATTGGTGGACAGTTAGATTCAATGTTATCACATTCTGGTAGTGCTTGTGATTTATTTGGAACAATGGCTGCAACATTTGATGATGCAGCAGGTGCTATTGCCAAAGCTGCTGAACATGCAGTTCACGCTATTACTGAAGCGATTGGATCTATAGCAAAATCTATTAATAATGCTGTTTCTAAAATTACAGGTTTACTTGATACTGCAATGGGCAAGCTCAATACATTAGCCGCGTCTGCTGTTACTGCAATCAATAATGCTATTAGTAACTTGCAATCATCATTAAGTGGTGCATTAAGCACTATTGGCAGTGCCATACAAGGTGTTGTTGATAGTATTGGTGCTGGATTGACTGATTTAAAAAATAAACTTGCTGCTGAACTTGGTAAGATAAATCTTAGTAGTTTATCTTGTAAAGGTGTACAAAGTTTAGCTACAACATTAGGTGATGGTGCTTCTGCTGGTATTTCGGCAGTTGGTGATTTTGCTAAAGGAATTTTACCAACTTCATCTCCAGCATTAACTGATTCAGCAAGTGCTGTCACTTCTGCTGCATCACCATCCGCATTTGCTGGGTTAGGAACAGGAATGTCAAATATGTTTGACACAGTTATGAATGATATCGAGGCTGCATTGGCATGAGTCGTGCTATAGCTAGATTGAATGATCAAACAATGGGAGATTGTTCAGTCCATGGCAGCAATATCGGTGGCAAAATAACATCTGCGTCTCCTAATGTTATTGTAAATAATAGAGGAGTTGCTAGATTAGGTGATAAAGTATTAGCTGATTGTGGACACGAATCTGAAATTATAACAGCATCTCCTGGTAGGTCAGCAAACCAACGAGGTGTTGCTAGATTAAATGATGAAGTAGGAAACAGTCCATATACTGCTAAAATCATAACAGCATCCCCAAATACCTTCGATTAACATAATGCCCTTCGGGGCATTATTTTTCTATTCTTCGTTTTCTGCTAAATACATGAACTAACATTAAGTTAGATTTTCGTGGATAGGGAAACGAATGACAATTACAAATAAAGAATTCAACGCTAGGAATGGCGCATTGATTGGTACTACGTGTACCAATTATGTGCAAGTTCTAGGCTCAACTACAGGTAATGCAATCACTATAGCTGCACAGGGTGCAGATACAAATATTAGTATATGCTTGGCACCAAAAGGTTCAGGAACAGTAAATGTATCATCTTCATTCATAGGTGGTACCGGTATAACAACTGTTGGAACAATCACTACTGGCACTTGGTGTTCTACTATTGGTGCTGTTAATGGCAATTCAATTACAAACTTAAATGCTGCTAACTTAACTGGAACACTAGCAAGTGCTGTTACTTCAAGTAGTTTAACTGCTGTTGGAACTGTTACCACTGGTACTTGGTGTTCTACTATTGGTGTTGTTAATGGCACAAATATTACAAATCTAAATGCTGCTAATTTAACTGGAACACTAGCAAGTGCTGTTACATCAAGTAGTTTAACTGCTGTTGGAACTGTTACCACTGGTACTTGGTGTGGAAGTATCGGTGCTGTTAATGGTAATTCAATTACAAACTTAAATGCTGCTAATTTAACTGGAACACTAGCAAGTGCTGTTACATCAAGTAGTTTAACTGCTGTTGGAACTGTTACCACTGGTACTTGGTGTGGAAGTATAGGTGCTATTAATGGTAATAGTATTACAAACTTAAATGCTGCTAATCTAAGTGGTATATTGTCATCTACTGTTACTTCTAGCAGTTTAACTACCATTGGAACACTCTCGTCATTAAATGTATCCGGTAACACAACGATAGGTGGAAATTTAACAGTCAATGGTGCCGTTACGACCATTGCTACCAATACATTGCAAGTTGATGATAAAAATATTACAATGGGCAATGTTGCAACTATTACTGGTATAACTGGAACTATTTCTGGAACGTCAACAACTACAACAGTGACTGGTGTGTCTAGTGTTGGTGGGTTAATTGTGGGACAAACAGTTACTGCTACAGCTGGTGGCCCATTTGGTGGCACTACAACCATTACTAGTATAGATTCACTTACACAAATTACTATCACATCAACAACGGCTAATACCATAGGTGCCGTTACATTTACTGCGGGTGGTGCTACTGATATAACAGCAAATGGCGGTGGTATTACTGTTCTTGGATCATCTAATAAAACCTTTAATTGGGATTGCACTTCTACTAGTTGGTTATCATCTGAATGTATCAATGTTGCGTCAACAAAAGGATACTTAATTAACGGTACAGCTGTTTTAAGTTCTGGAACACTTGGATCTACAATAACTAGTTCTTCTTTATCTACCGTTGGAACTGTTACAACTGGTACTTGGTGTGGAAGTATCGGTGCTGTTAATGGCACAAATATTACAAATCTAAATGCTGGTAATTTAACTGGAACCTTAGCAAGTGCTGTTACCTCTAGCAGTTTAACTGCTGTTGGAACTGTTACCACTGGTACATGGTGTTCTACTATTGGTGTTGTAAGTGGTGCTAATTTAACTGGTATTACTGGCACATCATTAAGTTTAACCGCAACTTATAATAACTTAGGAATTGGTACCGGTTCATTAACTAGTATTACAACTGGTTCTAATAACATTGGAATTGGTATTGGTTCATTATGTAAAAATACTATTGGTAATAATAATGTTGGTCTTGGATATTGTTCTTTATGGAATAATACTACTGGTAATAACAACACTGCAATTGGATATTGTTCAATGGTTACGACTACTATTGGTAGTAATAACTTTGCAGTTGGTAATTATGCATTAACTGCTCTTACTACTGGTAATAACAATGTTTCAATAGGAGCGTGTGCAGGTTGTGTTATCACAGTTGGAAGCAATAATTTTGCGGTTGGTAATGGTGCATTAGCAAATAACTCAGCTGTTGCAACATTTGGAACTATCACAGCTGGAACTGGCTATGTTAATAGTACCTACAACAATGTTACCTTAACATTATCTAGTGGTGTCGCACCAACCATATACCCAGTTGCTAACATTACAGTAGCAGGAACAGTTGTAACTGGTGTTGTTCTAGTATCAGGTGGTGCCGGGGTATTTGCTTCGACCGTATTCACTGCTCCTAATACAAGTTTAGGTGGTACTGGTTCTGGATTTTCTATACCAGTCGGAACATTAGCATCTGGCAGTAATAACATAGGTTTAGGGAATAGAGCACTTTCTACTAACAGCATTGGTGCAAATAACATTGCATTGGGTGGGTATTCACTTGCTTGTAATACATCTGGTGGAAGTAATGTTGCATTAGGTTATCAATCACTCTATTGCAATACTACTGGATCATCAAATTTTGCACAAGGTTATAATGCATTAGGTCAAAATGTTAGTGGTAATAATAACTTTGCACAAGGTTGTGCTGCATTATCTAGAAATAGCATTGGTAATAATAATACAGCAATTGGATGTAAATCGTTATATGGTAATACCACTGGTAATAATAACATAGCAATAGGATACTGTACAATTTATTGTAATACCACTGGATCTAATAACATATCACAAGGATATGCGGCACTTAAAGGAAATACTGCTGGAAACAATAATATTGCAGGTGGATATTGTTCTTTATATTGTAATACTACTGGTAATACAAATATTGCACAAGGATACCAGGCATTAGTATTGAATACAACTGGTTCTAATAGCATTGCTATCGGTGGGTGTGCATTATACAACACAAATTCAACTGGTAATAATATTGCATTAGGGTTCTGCTCAGGTGTTTCTATTACTTCTGGTATAGGAAACATTATACTTGGTTCATACGGTGGGTCTGCTGCATTAGCGTGCACATTTGCAGTCCAAGCTGGTAACTGTTTGAGAATGAAAGTTGATAATAATGGATTATGTATCAATGGTACAATAGTTCAAACTGGAACTTCAATTACTTGTGTAGGAACTGTTACAACTGGTACTTGGTGTGGAAGTATCGGTGCTGTTAATGGCACAAATATTACAAATCTAAATGCTGCTAATTTAACTGGAACACTAGCAAGTGCTGTTACCTCTAGCAGTTTAACTGCTGTTGGAACTGTTACCACTGGTACATGGTGCGGTTCACTTGGTACAATAAGTGGTGCTAACTTAACAGGTATTACACCAGGATTAAACTCATATTGCAGTTTAGGTATTGGTGGTTTAAACTCTGCTTCTACTGGTCTTAATAATATTGCAATTGGGTATTGTTCTTTAATAGCTAATACAGCAGGTGCTGGTAACGTTGCTATGGGTGGTTATGCACTATATTGCAACACAACAGGTATCCAAAACTCAGCAGTAGGTGTGAATGCACTCTATTACAACACCACAGGCAACTACAACACAGCTAGTGGGGGTGGCGCACTCTATAGCAACACAACAGGTATCCAAAACTCAGCAGTAGGTGTGAATGCACTCTATTACAACACCACAGGCTACAACAACACAGCTAGTGGGGTGAGCGCACTCCAGAGCAACACCACGGGCAGCTTCAACACAGCTAGTGGGGTGCAAGCACTCTATTACAACACCACAGGCAACTACAACACAGCTAGTGGGGGTGGCGCACTCTATAGCAACACAACAGGTATCCAAAACTCAGCAGTAGGTGTGAATGCACTCTATTATAACACAACTGGTAGTTATAACTCAGCCGTTGGTGTGAATGCACTCCAGAACAACACAACTGGTTCTAACTCAGTAGCAATTGGATATTGTTCATTATATAACAGTAATGCAACTGGTAATAACATTGCAGTTGGATTTTGTGCTGGAGCTGCTATTACCACTGGGGTTAATAACGTAGTTATTGGAAGTTATACAGGGTCAGCTGCCCCAATATCAGCTACTGGTTCGAATTATATTATACTCGCAGATGGTGCTGGAAATGTAAGACAAGTTATTGATAGTTCTGGTAACGTAGGTATTGGTATAACATCTGCACTAACTGATAAACTACAAGTCAATGGTTCCATAACTGGAACCGTGATAAAATCAACTATAGCTACTGGAACCGCACCATTAACAGTGACATCTACAACTCCAGTTACTAATTTAAGTATTGGTGGTAATGCTGGAACTGTAACTAATGGTGTATATACAACAACTGCTCAGACTCTTACCAATAAATCATTATCAGATAGTACAACATTTTTTATTGATGAAACTGATGCTACTAAAAAATTACAGTTTCAATTATCAAGTATAACTACAGCAACTACTAGAACATTAACAGTTCCTGATGTAAGTGGCACTATAATTACTACAGGTGATACTGGAACTGTTACAGGAACAATGATTGCTGCTGGTACTATTACAGATTTAGATATATCTTCATCTGCGGCAATTACAATTACTAAGTTAGCATCTAGTACTATTTCAGGAGTTTCACTTGGTTCTAACTTAAACACATTAACTATTAGTTCACCATTAACTGGAACTAGTTATAATGGTTCTGCCGCAGTTTCTATAGGTATTCCTGCAGCAACTACTTCTGCAAGTGGATATCTAACTTCAACTGATTGGAACACTTTTAATAATAAACAACCGGCAGGTTCTTATTTAACTGCATCTACTGGGGTTACTACATTTAGTGGAGGAACTACTGGTTTAACTCCTTCTACAGCAACTTCAGGAGCAATAACTTTAGCAGGAACTCTTGCTATAGCAAATGGTGGAACTAATTCTACTGCAACTCCTACATTGGGCGGCGCAGGGTATGGTACAGGTACTGCACTTGCATATACTGCAGTTGGTACTACAGGACAAGTATTAACATCACAAGGCGGAGCCGCGCCTATTTGGGCTACTCCTTCAGGAGGTACACCATATACAACTGCATCTAACGTACAATTAAACTCGCTGGGTATTGGTACACCAGCATCTGCTACGGCAGGTGAAATAAGAGCAACTAATACCATTACTGCATATTATTCTGATGATAGATTAAAAACTAAACTTGGAATTATTGAAAATGCAATAGAAAAGATTATGTCACTTGATGGATTCTACTATGAGGCAAATGAAACTGCCCAAGAATTAGGATATATAGTTAAAAGAGAAGTCGGAGTTTCTGCACAATCTGTTCAGAAAGTATTACCTGAAATTGTTGTACCTGCTCCTATTAATGATAAGTATCTTACAGTATATTATGATAAACTTATACCATTATTGATACAGGGATTTAAAGAACAACAGATTCAAATTGATGAATTAAGAAGCCTAATGGGAGCAAGCAAATGATAGATTTTCCATCATCACCTACCAATGGACAGGTAGTAACATTAGCTGGCAATCAATACACTTACAATTTAGCAAAGACTCAGTGGCAGGTTACAACACCTTCAGTTTCTACTAACTTGGGTGGTGGTTCATTAGGCACAATACCCTATCAATCCGCATTAAACACTACTGCGATGTTGGCAACAACAGGTGGAGTCAATGATTTAGGTTATTTAAGTATTAAAGATAGTACAGCCTCACCAACACTTCATTGGTATGCAGGAACTACTTCAACAAATGTTAGTAATAATACCAATTGGATTTTTACTGTTGCTCCCATTATTCCAAGCACAATGTTTTTTATGTTTTAAATATTTTTAGAGCCGCTGCGTACATCTAAATATCTAGATATGGATATTATTATGAAACCAAACGGCGGCACAGAAATACTATTCAACAACTTCTTAAAATTTGTTGATGAATATAACCCAGACAAAACAAACATCATTCTTAGTAGATGTGACCCATCGCTGATATACCAAAATAAAACTAATATAGTATGGCAACATGTAATGACCGATCAAGGCGTTACACTAGGTATGAATTACCCAGAATTTGTCAATAATATAGATCATTTTGTATATGTTAGTAATTGGCAATTAAATCAATTTAAAGAAAAATTTAATATAGATCATTGCAATAATCACGTTATTAGAAATGCTATTCCAGAAATAGAATTCATAGAAAAACCAACCAATAAAATTAGATTAATCTATACTTCAATGCCATTCCGTGGATTAGACATTTTACTAGATGCATTTGACCTAATAAACAATAATGAGGTAGAACTTCATGTTTATTCATCTAATATCATTTATGGTAAAGATTACAGTGCTAATGTAGGAAATGCATTTGAACCATTATTTCATAGATGTAAAACTATGAAAAATGTAGTTTATAAAGGTTATGCAATGAACAAGGCAGTTCATAAAGCAGTTCAACAAGCACATATCTTAGCATATCCTAGTATCTTTGAAGAAACTAGTTGTCTAGCAGCAATTGAAGCTGGTTCGGCAGGATGTAAAATTGTTACAACCGATTACGGTGCATTAAAAGAAACGTGCGGTGATTGGGCATCTTATATTGAGTTTACCAATAATAGACAAGATCTAGTACACAGTTATGCAGAATTATTAAAAAAAGAGATTGACAACTATTCACCAGAGTGTTATAATAAACAAAGTAAGTGGTTTAATGATCAATATTCATGGACCAATCGTGCAACCGAATGGAATAATTTTTTTAATAATATATGCAAATAACATACGGTTCAGTAAATGATGGGAGACAATATATAATAGATATTGTTTCAAAGTCAAAACAATCATCCACTTTTAAAGTTATAGATATCGGTGGTGCAGTAAATGGCTGGTCTAAAGATATTTCTGATATGATTGTAGATAAAAATATAGAATCATCAGAAAATAGTATGCAACTTGATATTTGTGTATTTCAAGAATGGCAGAAATTATTAGATTACGTTGAAATAAATGGAATGTATGATTATGCAATATGTACACATACCTTAGAAGATGTGTATAATCCATTCTTAGCATTAGATTTCTTACCAAAAATAGCAAAAGCTGGCATTATAACAATGCCAAGTTTAAGAACTGAGTTAAGTAAAGTTGAAAGCAACGACTGGCTGGGATATATTCACCATAGATGGATGTTTGACATCATTGATAATAAAATGCTAGTAATTCCAAAATTAGAATTATTATCATCGTTAGTAAATAATTCAATAAAATTTAACCCACTTCAAGCAGAAATTAGATATGAATGGAATGGTAATATCAACTATGATATTTTTATGGACAATTATTTAGGACCAAATGTATCAATCGTTGTTGATACCTATCAAACGTTAATTAGTAAACTCAAACAAAAACAATTATAAACAATATGACAAGAAAAGTAATGATTGGAACACCATGTTACTCTGGGCAAGTAGATGTGTGGTATACAAACAGTTTAGTCAAAACACTCAAAATAATCGCAAAATCAAATTTAGATATTGAAATAATTCCAATTTGGATAAGTTTTGATGCATTACTACAACGTGCTAGAAATGATACAGTAGCGTTAGCACTTGAAATGGAATGCGATGACTTAGTTTTCATTGACTCTGATATAGAATGGGAACCAGAGCAGTTGTTCACGTTGTTAAACTACAATGAAGAGGTAGTAGGTGGAACATATCCTAAAAAGAGTTCAATAGAAGAATATGTTGTAAGACAATTAAGTATAACACCAATAGTTTCAGAATCTGGATTGTTAGAAGTTGATGGTCTTGGTACTGGTTTTGTAAAATTAAGTAAGAATGCACTGCAATACTTATGGGACTCAAGTGAATATTATGTTGACCCAAAAGATGGCAAAGAAAGAAGAATGATATTTGATGTAGTTATTAAGAACCAATTATTACACAGTGAAGACATTCATATGTTTGATAAGTTAAAAGAAGGTGGGTTTAAAGTTTGGTTAGATACAGCAATAACTTGCAATCATTCTGGTCCAAAAAAGTTTACTGGTGATTTTAGGTCTTGGTATAAAAATAATATTATTGATAAAATTAATACCCCTATTAAAAAACAATTATGAAACAATTTATTATGTTATCCGGCTTACCCAGATCTGGGTCATCGGTATTATGTTCTATGATAAACCAACACCCAGATATTCATGCATCAACTACTTCACCAGTTATTGACTTAATAGAAATATTAAATCAAAATTGGCCAAATATTTCAGCAGCTTTAATAAAACCTGATATAAAACAATATCCAAATATGGTCAAAGGAATATGTTATGGTGCATATGAACATATTGATAAATCAATAATCATTGATAAAAATAGATTGTGGCCAAGACATGGTAAGTTAATGACAGAAGTATTAGGGAGTAAACCAAAAGTAATATGCACCGTTAGAAGCATTCCCGAAATTTTAGCATCGTACATTATTCTAATCAATAAAAATTCTGACAAAATAACATTTGTTGATCAGGATTTAATCGATAATAACCTTCCTATAAACAATAAAAATAGATGTAAACTTTTATGGGAGAAATATATTAATGGTCCATACAATAGTGCAAGAATAGGGTTTAATTCCCCTGATGTTGATTTACTTATAGTAGAGTATGATGATATAGTAAACAATAGTCAAGAAACTATGAATAAAATTTGCGATTTTATAAACGCTGATACTATTAATATAGAGTTGGATAATCTACAACCGATGAAAGAAAATGATGACTATCACGGTGGAATGAAAGGATTACACGAGGTAAGAAGTATTATGAAACGAACTAGTCCATCTCCAGAATTGATAATAGGGCATGAGTTAACAAATTTATATACGAACATGAAACTGGATTTTTGGAATAAATGATAATAGAAGCATTTAGAAATAAGTTTACACAATTAAAATCACAGGGTATTCATATACAATATGTATTAGATATAGGTGCATATCGAGGAGACTTTACTGATACAATAAAATCAGTATGGTCTACTGCAATAGTAAATCAATTTGAAGCAGATGAAAGGCAATTAGGTTTTTTACAACCAAATGCTATTATAAGTTTACTAGGTGATATAGATGGAAAAGAAGTCGATTATTATACATTAAATGAAAATAAAATAACAACTGGAAGTTCCATATTTAAAGAATTGACACACCATTATTCAGAGTTATCAACTGTAATTATTAAAAAACAAATGGTTACATTAGATACATTAAATGAAACTCATAATTTTTATGGTAATTGGAAAAATAATGGACTAATAAAACTTGATACACAAGGGTCAGAGTTACTAATCCTTGCTGGTGCTATAAGGTTCTTAGAAACAAAACAACCAAGATTTATTTTAATAGAATGTTCTTGGATTAATTATAATGAAGGGTCACCACTTTTTTTAGAGGTGATGAATAAATTAGATACATTAAACTATAAAGCAAAAGACATATATGATATGTCATACGATGTACAAGGAAACTTGATACAAACTGATATTTTATTTGAAAGGAAAACATAATGAAAAAAATATTTTTTTTAGATGGTGGTGCAGGACGTGTTATCGCAGCGATACCAGCATTATTAAAATATGATAGATTAAATCCAAACACTGATTGGGCAGTATTAGTCGGTGCATGGGATTTTTTACTTTGGGGTATTCCAGAGTTACAAGATAGATCCTATAATTTGGATACAAAAGGTGTATTTGATAATGTCGTTAAGAATTCAGATCAAATTGTTACACCAGAACCATACAGAGTACCTGCATACTTTAGACAAGAAATCTCATTAGTTCAAGCATTTGATAGAGAAATTAACAATACATTAGATCATAGTGATTTGTCACCACCATCCATGGTGTTTAATAAACAAGAACGTCTTGTTGCAAAAAATACAATTAGTGATCTAAGAGGTATACAAAAGAGACAAAAAACTATTATATTTCAACCATTTGGACGTGGTGCAAAAGTAGAAAAAGAAGAAGTTATGGATGAAGAATCTCGTAGTTTGAGTTCTAAAGATTATTTAACTCTTGTAAAAAAACTATCAATGAAGTATAATTTGGTATTCTTTGGTGAACCTGAATTTCAATTAAAAGCTGATACATATACTGCAAAGTATACTTGTGATTTAAGGCAGTGGGGTGCACTAATTGAAGAAGCAGATTATTTTGTTGGTGTAGATTCTGTTGGACAACATATGGCGAGAGCTGTTGGAACACCAGGTACAGTAATATTTGGATCAACATTTCCAATTAATACGTCATACCCAGATTACTTCCAAATTTTGGATAAAACAACTAATAAGAAATATAGTCCTATTAGAATTACAGGATTAGATTCTACATTAGCTAATAGATTAAATGAAGCATCAATGACATTCTCAGATAAAGAATTAAATGATGTATATACAGCAATAGTTACTGATATAGAAAAAAAGGTGAAATAATGGCATATACGATTTTAGCAATCAACCCAGGGCATAATGGATCTGCAGCGTTAGTAATAGATGGTGAACTAGTTTATTATTCAGAAGAAGAACGTATTAGTAGATTAAAATATGATGGGAACCCTTTTAGAGCAATGTTACCAATACTTCAATCACATCAAGTTGATGAATTAGTAATTGGTGGTACTATGACAGATTTCGCGCAAGTATTGTGGACCAATGAAGATCCATATACGGCACTTGCAAGAAAATTCAATCCAAATATCAAAGTTACTAAAATGGGTCACTTACATCACTTAGGTCATGCATCTGGTGCATTTTATAATTCAGGATTTGAAACTGCTGCTGCGATTGTAGTAGATGGTGCTGGGTCTATTCATAGAGAACAAGTTAATGAAAATGGTGCGGAAGTTTCTGGTTATGAAACTGAAACAATTTACCATTGTTCATATCCAAATGAATTTAATGCTGTATATAAACGGTATTCAAATGGATTACATAACGGAATGTATTATGATAATGGTATACAAGAATTTGATGGCTCTGTAACTATTACTAAATCTTATGAAGCTGTTTCCGATTACTTAGGATTTGGTTTTATAGAAGCTGGTAAAACTATGGGATTAGCTCCATATGGATGTGATGATGAGAACATTCCAGATTTTTTCATTAATGGAAAAGGTAATAAGAATTTATTAATTGCAAATTATCCAGCTGGTGCCTATATTGATGAAAATTCAAACCCATATCTAAAAAGATTTATTGTTCCTAAAGAATGGCACAATGACTTTTCGTTGGTAACAGACCAAGCTAAAAATCTAGCATATAAAGTTCAAAAAGATACCGAAGAACAAATATTTAATTTGATTCAAAAAGCAGTTGATATAACTGGTGAAACAAATATTGTAATTTCAGGTGGGTTTGGATTAAACTGTGTGGCTAATTATAAGATAGTTAAAAGATTTCCAGAACTTAATATCTATGTTGACCCAATTGCACACGATGGTGGAACTGCAATAGGATTGGCAAAGTATGCTTGGTATGAACACGAACATGATAATGAAATCAGACCATTAAAATCTGTTTATTTAAGTTTAGCACCTGATTACAATCAATTAGAAAATATTAAACCATTAGTTCCAGATTTACAGTTTAGTGATGTATCAGTAAAAGATATTGCTGAATTAATTGAAGAAGGTAATATTGTAGCATTATTTCAAGGACAAGCTGAAGGTGGACCACGTGCATTAGGTAATAGAAGTATATTATTTGATCCAAGAAGACCTGATGGTAAAGATATCGTAAATGAAGTTAAACATCGTGAATGGTTTAGACCATTTGCTGGGTCGGTGTTAGTTGAACACGCATCAGAATGGTTTGATATGGCTGGGTTGCTTGAATCACCATTTATGATGTATGCCGTTGATGTACTACCAGAAAAGGTAGATATTATACCAGCAGTAACTCATGTTGATAATACTTGTCGAGTTCAAACAGTATCACCCGAAAATAATAGCAAATATTATGAATTAATTTCAGCATTTAATGAATTAACTGGTGTTCCAGTATTATTTAATACTAGTTTTAATCTTGCAGGACAGCCATTAGTTGACTCAGTGTTTGATGCATTTGTAACATTAGTAAACAGTGATATAAAATATTTGTATCTTGCAGATCTAAACTTGTTAGTATCTAAACCATAATGAATAGAACTTATCATTTTATATCAGGTCTTCCAAGGTCTGGTTCAACATTGTTAAGTTCTTTATTGAAACAAAATCCCCGTTTTACGGCAGGGATTAGTGATCCAATTGCATTGTACTGTGATGGTATCATTAGAGATACACATATCGGTGCAGGAATGGGTTCAACTGTTTCTATTGAAAAACGTAAGGAGATTATTAGAGGAATATTTGATAGTTTCTATAGTGATTCTTCAGAAGTATGTTTCAATACTAATAGAGTATGGACTAGTAATACTGCATTATTATCTGAAATATATCCAAAATTTAAGATGATAGTATGTGTTCGTGATATCCCATGGATTCTTGATTCATTTGAACAATTAAATAACAAAAACCCATTTACGGTAAAACCATTATATAATCATCAACAATTAGCAAATGTTTATGAAAGAACCCATATGTTAATGGGCAATTTTAATAATAATCCTGGATATGTAGTAAGTCCATTAGATAATGTTAAACAATCGATGCATTCAAATGAAAGAAACCAAATTTGTTATGTCGAATATGATACATTAGTAAAATCACCAGATTCAACTATGAAACAAATTTATGAATTTCTAGGTGAACAATGGTTTGAACATGATTATAATAATGTTGAAGATTCATATGATGAATTTGATGATCAAGCAAATATAATAGGGTTACATAATATTCGTAAAAAAGTAGAATACATAGAACGTAATACTATACTACCACCGGATTTATGGAAACACTATGAACAAGCTTCTTTTTGGAAATATGATCCACCCATAAAAAAAGAATTAAACTGGATTTCAACCAATATTTTAACTAACAGAGTTAATAATAAAATAAATAAACAATTATAGGAGAATTAAATGACAGATTTAACAACAGCACAAACCTTTGAAGGTGAAATAGTTTTAACAGAACGTAGAGCTACTAACGAGTTCATTATTACAGACATTCATGAATCAATTACAAATAAATTTGTAAGAGTTGAAATTGAATTAGGGCCATTTGTTACTGATACACGTCCAAATGGAGAGGCTACTGTTCGTGGTTCAAGTCGTAGAGGAATTAATGTATGGAATGGTACTTCATACGATGAAGTAGCAGCTACTTGGGATAATGCATCTTTATTAGCTGAGGTTACTGCAATATTAGCAGCAGAAGCAGTACCAGTTCAGTAAATTAAACATTGACAAATATATAATATAGTAGTATAATATCAAACATTAAGTAATAAATACTTAGTGCTATATCTTTTTATTGAGATATAAACAGATCGTTTCGAAAGAAACTAAGAGTAGTTGGTTCAAATGCAGTTTATTTGAACCTGCGAGTCTTGGCCAATGTAGAAACCCGAAAGTCGGGAAGCCATACTCGCCAAAGGCATAACTTGTGACAGAAGTTATGACTGATGGAGAAAACGCCAGTGACAAAGGGTTTAAAAAACCTTGGTTGTTATCTCCCTTAATGTAATGCATTGCTGCTCTAGAATGCACCAAGTGAAAGGAGAAAAAATGAAATATTCACTTATAATTCTAGCAATTATTGCTAGTCTATCGGCTTCTTATACGGAAGCAAAAACTAAGAACCATGTTCATAAAGTTTCACATATTGAACATAAACATAAAAAATTTACTACTAAAAAATCAGTAGTAAATCATAACTCAGCATATAGTAATATTGGTATAGCTAGTTGGTATGGATATGAATCTGTTAGAAAAGGCAGAAGAGTACCAAGGACTGCAAACGGTGATGTTTTCAGCCCATATAAAAATACCGCAGCACATCGTAAATTACCATTTGGAACAAAAGTTAAAGTCACTAACTTACATAATAACCAATCTATTGTAGTTGTTATAAATGATCGTGGTCCATATGTTAAACATCGTATTATTGATTTATCAAAATCAGCTGCTAAATCAATTGGTATCAATGGTTTACAAAAAGTATCATTAGATATTATCAGTTAATAAATACTATACATAAATTACTAAGAGGAAATATGAATTTAGGACAGATAACAATAATATCACCCCCAGATAAAATCTTTAATCTGAATGTAAGCTATCTTTTGATATGCCCATCACTTCATGTTAAACAGCAATTTCAAACTATTTTGAGTAAAAGCATAGATGATTTAAATGTATTCATTTATGAAAATGACGAAAATGATATTGATTGGTTGCTTAGTGTATCATTTATGGTTGACGTTGTAATTATTGATGTTGATAATTGCAACGATATAACTAAACAATTTATTACATTTCTGTTAGCACAACCAAATGTACATTATATTACAACTGATGAACTAACTCCATATAATCTAATATCAAAAAATAGGATTTATAATTTAGACTGGGTAGCTGAACAACTACAACAAAATATTGACGATGAGGACAATGACGAAGATGATGATGAATCAGAGAATTAGAACTGGGGTTTATTTAAAAGAGAATGATAATATAAACCAAGCTCTAAGAAAATTTAAAAAGAAAGTAGAAGAATCGGGAAAACTTGATGATCTACGTGAAAAAGAATTCTATACAAAGCCAACAACTGAACGCAAAAGAGCTAAAGGTTCGGCTAAAGCTAGATTAAAGAAAAAACTGCAGAAAGAAGCATTACCAAAAAAGCATTAATAAAAGGGGATTTATTCCCCTTTTTAGTTGACAAACATTATATTTTATTATATAATACAAACTTAATTGGAAAATGACTTCCAATTTATAGGGAAATTATAAATTTAGGCACAAGGAAAGGCACATGATCACTATAGATGGATCAAAAGCGAAAATCGTATGGTTTTCAAATAATCATAATATTGGCAAATTAACATCTAGCCATGGTATTTTATATGTAGTAAATGGTAAACTAGGTCAACGAAATAGTAAAGACTTATCTGGGTTTACTCCATCAGAAGCATTTGAAGATAGATATACAAAGCATCAATCTAATTTGCACGAAGATTATGTAGCTTCTCTCATTATCGTCTATGATAAGTCAGTTGTTTTAACAACTGAAGTAGATGATGAAGTCAGAAAATTTATTCATGATTTATATGTAAAACAAGAGATTGGTTTTGATGCCCTTTTTCCAGGATATCAAATAGACGGAACAAATGGCGAATCTATGATTGGGTATAATGACGAAAGTCATATGACTGATCTAATAAATGTTGTAAAGCAGTATTTCAAGTTAGAAATATCATTCAATATCCATAAACCATCAGTACCAAGAATCTATCAAGCTCCAGTTATTACTGAAGCAGTTAATATTCTCAAAAGTACAGGCCGCTGTTTGTTGGCTGCATATCCAAGTTTTGGTAAAACACTTACTTCACTAGAAATCACAGCTAATCTATTAACAAACGGTGGAGTATGTTTAGTTACAACACCAATCGTTGATACGATGAAAACATTGATTTCAAATGTTAATTCTTATCATTTTGGCGGTGACCGAAAGGTTATTATCACAATTATGGAATCTAAAGAATTTAGTAAGACGTCGATATCTGAAATTCATAGACGTGCTGCAAATAAAGAGATTATTATAGTGGTACTTAGTGTTCAGGATATTCGTTATGACCAAATGAACACTGCAAAGAACAAAATTCGTGAAAAATATGTAGAACTTACTGGAAATGTAGATTTATGGATTTGTGACGAAAGACATTTTCAATACGAAGGTGACGTCACTTCTGCAAAATTTGAAAACATTAACGCAACTTATACATTAGATTTGACCGCAACTCCATATGAAATTATGGATCAATACGATCCAGATCAATGTATACTACGTGGGCTTCCATGGGCTGTTAGAAATACCCATTATACTAAGATTCCATCTATAAAAATGGAAACTTTTAACACCCCATTCTGCAACGTATCACCAGTATTAAAAGATATATATTCAATTGAAGAAGGATTTTCTCCACAAAAGTTATTTGCAATGCAAGAGGGTAATTTTGTACATTCTCTTGAACTACACCGAATTGTTGAATTGTGTTATAATACCAACCAATCTAAATTTAAAAATTCAATGAGTATTACCAATGATACTTCATTAAGTGACGTAGCTAAAAGAAATGGAATGTGGGTATTACCAATTGGCGCTGGTGAAATTTCAGCAGATTATTATATTCCATTATTGGCAAAAACTCTTAATTCATATCAAACTCATACAGTATTTATTTCTAGTTATGAAATTAGTGATCAATGTCCAAAATACATAACAACTGGAGATTTTATTCAGGGATTGTTAGATGATAATATTGGTAAGAATGTTATAATATTAACTTGTAGAAAATTTACAACTGGTACTGATATCCCATCACTAGGGCATTTAGTAATGTTTGACAAAATCGAAAGCCTTTGTGGTTTTGAGCAGTTACTAGGTAGATTAATTCGTATTTACAAAGGTAAAGATAGAGTTAAAGTGTATTCATTAACACCTGGGTATAACCTACAAATAATGATTGGAAGACTTGCTAAAGCGGATGGGTCAAATGGTGAACAAATTTTATCATTCTTAGATATGATTTCATTTACCGACTTTGATGTAGATGGGTCAAGACGAGATGTTAATTCAATTCAGATTTTAGAATATACTCAAGAATGGTGTGAAAAGCAAGTTAAAAATGGCAAACTACCAGATGTACAATTGAAAAAAGTAGTATCATCATTTGATATCAATGAGTTTGCTAAGTTAGAGTTGGTTAATTCTGGTAATAAAAAATGTACACATGAGGTTAGTGATTCAAACGGATCCAAATCTAAAATTATTACAAGAATAAATGGGAATATCCCAACTCCTAAAGAAGTAGCAAACTTAGAGTTAAATATTAAAGATACAATACAGTCTTTAATAGGAGATTCAAGAGTAGTATGTTATTATACAAAATGCTATGATTATCGTAAAGTCTTCAAAAATGAAGATCTTATTGCAATATATGGCAAGGAAGTAATCGATGCAATCTTAAAAGCTGCAAAAAATTCACGAGAATTTAAAAAAATGCTTAATAAAGATTTCAAAGAAAAAAAGAATGCATATTCATCATTAACAGAAAGACAAATATACCCACTGTTGTTTGATAATTCAGAATTCAAACAAAGAAAAGGATTAGTATATACGGATTTTGCGTTAGCTGATGAATTAGTTAGTAATATCTCAGGTGCAAAAGACAAAAGTATTATTCTTGTTATTAATGCACTTAATGGTAGTATTCCATTAGCTTTAAGAGAGCAATACCCAGATTCAAAAATTATTTGTGTAGAAATATTTGACTATCACAAACAATATTTGAAATCACTTGGGTTTGAAGTCGTAGACTATAAAGATCTATGCAATATTGAAAAGGATTTCAAAATGCAAGGTAAAGAATTTCACGTGGCAATAGGAAACCCACCATACCAAGACGGTACTAAAGATGGTGGTCAAAATAAGATCTATACGTTTATTTGTAAGAAACTTTTAGAAATATTAAGTCCTGATGGGTCAATAACATTAGTAACACCAGAATCACTACTTAAGAATTCTTCAAGATATTCAATAATTGGAGAACATGGTCTTAAATTAGTAAATTATAACGTCAATAAATATTTTAATGTTGGTGTTGGAATATGTTCATGGACTATTGATAGAACATATACTGGTGATGTTAAAGTTATGTACGATGATGTTATAGATTATCAACCACAAAACAACGCTATAGTAAAATATAGCAAAGTTGATAAAGATTTTGTAACATTATATTATAAATTAAAAGAATTAACAGACAAACCATCAAAACGTATGTTTTGTCAAAATAACTTTGGGAAGTCGTCTGTTAAAGTTAAAGATGCCGTACATACAAATGCATTATATAAATTGAATAAAGGTGTGCCATTATTAACGTACTATACAAAAAATACCCCATACTTTTTTGGGGAATTAAAGTTTTCTATTGCAATGACAAAAATGATTACTGAAGAAGCATCAATTGTTTCAGATCTTGATTTTGATGTCGGGTATATGTGTATAAAAGTAAATAATGAAACTGAAGTTAATAATATCAAATCATTCATTTTTTCTGAGTACTTCTTAGAACATACAAGAAAGTGGAAAGAACTTGATGGTTATGGATTTGCATATGCATTAAAATATTTGCCTCCATTTGATATCTCAAAATCTTGGACAAATAATGAAGTAAAAGAGTTTATTGAAGGAGCTGTGTAATGGCCGATATCATAAGTGTAGTAGATGCAACAACACATTTACGAAAACATGCATTTATGAGTAGTGTTTCTAGAGATAAGAAACGAATTAAACAAACAGCTGAAGTATTTACACCTACTGATCTAGTACAAGAGATGTTAGATACATTATCTCCTGAGTTGTTTAAAGATCCTTCAAAAAACTTTATTGATAATTCATGTGGTGATGGTCAATTCTTAGCAGAAGTGTTGATTCGCAAACTTGAAAACGGTATTGATTTTGAAACAGCATTATCAGGTATTTATGGAGTTGAATTAATGCCTGATAATGTGGCAATATGCAGGGATAGACTATTATGTGGTCAAGAACATCTAAGACATATCGTAGAAACAAATATTGTATGTGCAGATGCATTAACATATAATTATGAATTTGGATTAAATTCATTACGAGATGAAATGTTAAGAGCACAAGCAGAATTATTTGGTGAATAACTGATTGACAATTTAAATCTCCTATGTTATAATACAAACTTACATTGGAGATTTAAATGGATCCACAAATACACGAGATATTGAGTATTACTATAGAAGAATGCTCAGAAATTATCAGTTAACTTTTGTGCAAGTCCAACCTTTATGATGTGCACGTGTTCCTCGTATGACCGCGTGCATATTTCCAACATTTAAGTTGTTTTCTCGGCAAAATGGTGATAATCCTAAAATAGTGGTTGCTTTACCATCCGGTGATGTCACTATGTATGTTTTACATGTTTTTTCTTTAATGGCTATTCTTTGCTCAGGAGTTTGTTCTTTGACAGAATTGGCTTGTTTTAGTTTAGATTGAAGGCGTTGTTCAGGAGTTCGGTTCAGTATTGACTGTTTAAATTTTTCTTTTATTACTAATTTTTCTTCTAATGTTTTTGATTTTTTAGTAGTAGCTGTCTTTTCTTTAATTGCCTTTTTTTCTTCCAGTGTTTTAGATAGCAAAGTAGTCATTCTTCTATGTTCAATATCAAGTTTTTCTGTGATAGATTTAGAATTTCTTGCGGCGGCTATCTTTTCTTTAATTGACATTTTTTCTACGTGCGTCTTGGATGACTTTGCAAATTTTATTTTTTCAATTGTTTCATCAGAATGTTTTCTACCCGTTGAATTTCCACCATCTAGCCCATTTTCTGGTATTAAATTAGCCCATTCGTTAGATTCTACTATATTGTTTTCTATTGAAAATTTTAATGCAATTTCTTTAATTTGATTTTTATCCGTATATGGTTCGGAAACCCATACCGTTTCTACAAATTCTATTCCATGTTTGACAATATGTGTTTTCCAATATTTCCCAGAACCCATATATTTAATAGGATTTCTAGTTGTTTTGCCAAAATATTTTAAGCCGGTAACCGAATGTTGTTTTATATATAAAAATGTTGGTGTTATAGTATTATCATAAATACTCATGTTGATACTCCTTTTCAGTATTAAAGTAGTTGGGAATCCCCATTCCGCGAACTACATCTTTATTTATATTTTTCTTGACAGATATAGTAATCTATAGTATAATATTCATCTAATAAAACATTGGATTAAATAAAATGAATATAGAAACCGAACTATTGCAAATAGCAGCTGAAGAAGCAGCTGAAATAATTTTGGCAATTTCAAAAATTTTTAGATTTGGCATTGATACTTCTTGGAAAGGTGAAACTAATCGTGAACACCTAGAAGAAGAAATTGGAGACCTTAAAGCATTAATTACTCTGTTAGAACAGAATGGCGTTATCAATAAAGATAAAGTTGATGAAGCTGCTGCTGCTAAAATAGTAAAATTGCAAAAATGGTCCAATATTTTTAAACAAAATGATAAATAAAATATATTAAATGCCAATTGGGTTTAATATATGGCATAATGCCAATAACACCTCGCTTAATAAAAGGAGAAAATATTATGAGTAAAAATACAGTCATCGGTATCGATTTAGGTACTACAAATTCTTGCGTAGCTATTTTAGAAAATGGTTCAGCAAAAGTAATCGAAAATTCAGAAGGTACAAGAACAACGCCTTCTATCATAGCATACACTGACAATGAAGTTTTAGTTGGTGCTGCAGCAAAACGTCAATCAGTAACTAATCCAAAAAATACAATCTATGCTGCAAAGCGTTTGATTGGTCGTAAATTTGCTGAAGACGCAGTTCAAAAAGACATAGACTTAATGCCATACACTATTCTGGAAGCAGATAATGGAGATGCTTGGGTCGAAGCAAATGGTGAGAAATTAGCCCCACCACAAATATCAGCCGAAGTTCTTCGTAAAATGAAGAAAACTGCAGAAGATTATTTAGGATATTCTGTATCACAAGCTGTTATCACAGTTCCTGCATATTTCAATGATTCACAAAGACAAGCAACTAAAGATGCTGGCCGTATTGCTGGGCTAGAAGTATTGCGTATCATCAATGAACCTACTGCTGCTGCATTAGCATTTGGTGTTGATAAAAAAGATAATATAGATAGCAAAGTTGCTGTTTATGACTTAGGTGGTGGTACATTTGATATCTCTATCATTGAAATCTCAAACATAGATGGTGAGAAACAAATTGAAGTATTATCAACTAATGGTGATACATTCTTAGGTGGTGAAGATTTCGATCAACGTATCATGGATTTCTTAGTAACTGAATTTAAGAAAGATAGTGGTGTTGATCTTAAAAATGATACATTAGCATTGCAACGTTTAAAAGAAGCAGCTGAAAAAGCTAAAATTGAATTATCATCAGCTGAACAAACAGACGTTAATCTACCATACCTAACAGCAGATGCAAGTGGTCCAAAACATTTGAATGTTAAATTAACTCGTGCTAAATTTGAAGCATTAGTAGAAGATTTAATTGAAAGAAGTATTGCCCCATGTAAAATTGCTATTAAAGACGCTAAAGTAAAATTATCAGATATTGATGAAATTATTTTAGTTGGTGGTCAAACACGTATGCCCAAAGTACAAGAAGCAGTTGAAAAACTATTTGGCAAAGCACCACGTAAAGATGTTAACCCAGATGAAGCAGTTGCGGCTGGTGCTGCGGTCCAAGGTGCAGTATTGTCAGGTGATAAAACTGACGTATTATTATTGGATGTTACACCATTGTCATTGGGTATTGAAACAATGGGTGGTGTGTTTACCAAAATCATTCAAAAGAATACTACGATCCCTACAAAAGCTAGTCAAGTATTCTCAACTGCGGATGACAACCAACCTGCAGTAAATATTAAAGTTGGGCAAGGTGAACGTGAGTTATATCAATATAACAAACAATTAGGTGAATTTAATTTGGAAGGTATTGAACCAGCTCGTCGTGGCGTTCCACAAATTGAAGTAACCTTTGATATTGATGCTAATGGTATTATGCATATATCAGCACAAGATAAAGGTACTGGTAAGAAAAATAATATTACCATTAAATCTGATTCTGGATTAAGTGAATCTGAAATTGAACAAATGATAAAAGATGCCGAAGCAAATGCAGATGCTGATAAAAAAGCTAAAGAACTAATTGAAGCTCGTAATAATGCCGATGCTCAAAAACATTCATTAGAAAAAGACTTTGATGAAGTTGCTGACCAATTATCAGATGATGAAAAACTAGCGTTTGAATCAGCATTATCTAAAGTTGAAGAAGCTACCAAAGGTGATGATGTTGAGGCAATTACCAATTCAGTAACAAAATTGTATGAAGCAGCAAGTCCAGTATTTGCAAAAAAACAAGAAGCTGAACAAGCTAAACAAACATCATCAGAAGCTAATTCTGACGAACCGTTGGATGCTGAATTCACTGAAGTTTGACATTTAAGAAAAATGTGATATAATATGTTCATAGTATGCCATTTGGGTATTATGAACATCTTGCTTAATATAAGGAGAAAATAAAATGACACAATTAAGAACAATAACTGCAGCAGAACTTGCTAATTTAAGTAAAGCACTAGTAGGGTTTGATAGAATGGTAAATGCCAGAACTAATTCACCACAATCAAACTATCCACCTCATAATATCATAAGATATACTGAAACAGATTACGCTATTGAACTAGCAGTGGCTGGGTTTAGTAGAGAAGATATTTCTATCGAAGTTGACCAAAATATTATCACTATTAGAGGAGAACATGATACATCATTACCAGAAGGTACTGAATTTATTCATCGTGGATTAGCTGCTAGAAATTTTGTAACCGAATTTCCATTAGTAGAATTTATGGAAGTTAGAGGTGCAGTAGTTAAAGACGGAATGTTAAAAATTTCAGTAGAATACGTAGTGCCAGAGGCACATAAACCTCGTCAAATAGAAATTAAATAATTTTATCACCAGGGGGAGGAAACTCCCCCACATTAAAGGAAAACAATATGTCAACAGATGTTATCACCGAAGAAAAAGTAAGTATTAAAGTGTCAGAACCAAAACGATGGAAAGTTATCATAATCAATGATGATCATACACCAATTGATTTTGTAATTGCTATGCTTATTGAAATATTTAAACATTCAATGGATTCCGCAACAAATGTTACATTACAAGTCCACGAATCTGGATCTGGTATTGCTGGATTTTATGATTTTGAAATTGCAGAAATTAAAGCAGTAGAAGCGACAAAACTTGCAAGAGAAAATGGTTTTCCATTACAGATCAAAATTGAACAATCTGAATAATAATAAATAATCATAATACTGTATGCATTTAATGCATACAGTTGTTTTATTGATATTTTAATTTACAATTATTGAAATGATATCTGGTCATATTATTAATTCTTCCAGACTTATTACAATGTGGACATTCTGCTGTTTTAAAAATTCGTCCTTTGTGTGCAGCTGAAATTTTTGATTTAACTTCAACTGATAATATACTACCCTTTTTAGAATCAGACATTTTCCTACGTGTTTCGTCAGAAATATTTTTACCGGCGATAGACATTTTTATTAAAGTATCCGCTGATGCTTTTTTTCCTGTATTTGCTATAGACAATTTTGCTTTAGTTTCATCAGATTTTTATCTTTCCTTTATTAGCAATAGATAATTTTAGTTTAGTTTCATAAGAACATATTGTGCCTTTTTTTGCAACTGATATTTTTTATCTAGTTTCTTTTGATTTCGGGTTGCCTTTATGCGCTGATGATATTTTAGTGCGTGTTTCCTGAGTCACTGTATGACCTTTATTAGCGATTGATAACTTAGATCTAGTTTCTACCGATGGTGATGTCCCAGATACCCCAGATACCCCTCCATCTATACCATTTTCCATTACCAAGTTGGCCCAATCATCTGACAATACTATATTATTTTCATTTGAAAAATGCAAAGCATGGTCAATAATTGAAGTGTCATAATATAATTCTGAAACCCATAATGTTTCTACAAATTGTTTTCCATGTTTTTTGATATGTTTTTTCCAATATTTTCCAGATCCTAGATACTTGTATGGGTCTTTTTTACTAGTTTTTCCAAAATATTTTAGACCAGTAATTGAATGCTTTTTTATATAAAGATATGTTGGTTGTATTTCTGTATAAATACTCATGCTGATTGTCCTCCATAGACGTTAGTGTAGTTGGGAACGCCAATTCCGTGAACTACATCTTTATTTATATTTTTCTTGACATTATATTATCATAGTGTTATAATATACGTTTATTAAAGGAACAATATATGTCATTACGCGAAATCACTAAAGATTTACATACACAAGCTGAACAAACTGATTTTATGAAATTAATCATTTCAGGAAAATTACCAAGAGAATTATATATAAACTATTTGTGGCAAATGATCCCAATATATTCCACTATTGAATTTGGAGCGCAAGTTCAGGGATTTTTTTCTAAATTATCTGGTATTGATAGAACAAAATATATCTATCAAGATTTTCTTGAATTAGCTGATAAAGAGATTCATTACACGTGGACACAAGAAACATTGGAATATATTAGATATCTGCAAGATTTAATCAACGATTTAGAACGTAAGCATTTAATAAAAGCTCATTTATATGTTCATCACCTAGGGACATTGAATGGTGGGCAATATATCGCTAAGACTGTTCCAGGTTCTGGTAAGTTCTATCAATTTGAAGATGTTGAAGGTCTACGAAATGCTATTAGAGCAGAATTAACTGATGATTTAGGAGATGAAGCTAGAGTAGCATTTGAATGGGCTATAAAAATCATGAAGGCATTGGATGAAACTAATTAAGATAAAAACAAATATTCAAGGTGAACCATATGTTTCAAATGTTCTATTATCATTTGGTAAATCTATAAAAGTCAAATATCAACCGTATAGCAAGCACGTGTATTCATCAGACGTAATTGGCACACAAAATGATGGATGGTATATTAGAATAGAATCACCATTTTCTAAAGTAGTTACGCAGATGGATCCATATGATTTTATTGTAAAAACAAGACCACATCGTAAAATATGGTTATTTAGGCGAAGACCTAGTATTAAGAATATAATAAAATCGTGGGCATGGCTACCTATTGATGAATAACATTCAAATGTCGCTTATTGATATAAGTCAGCTATTTAAATATAAATTTGATCATTCAGGTGAAGAAATTCATATACCAGAAGCTGTTCAGTTTAACAAGCCAGGTTGGAGTAATCTAACCTGGGAATCTGATTTATATAGAAAAGCACATGTCAATATTATTGATGCAATAGATACTCGTGGGTTGTGGATGATGCATTGTTGCATTTATCCACATTTTCATAATCCTGCTCCAATATTTGGGTTTGATGTATTTGCTGGTAAGAATAAAATCACAGGTTGTTTTCATGATTTTAGTCCAGTATCAGATAATCATCCGTTATCAGAATGGTTTGCAAATGAATCTGCAAAGTTATCTTGGAATAAGAAACGTGAATTACCAGAATGGGCACAACGTATATTTTCAAATGATATTATTGCTGCTGGTAACGTACAATCAGATGAAGAGCTAACGCAAATATCTGATATGATAGCAGATACATTAGACGTATATCTAGCATCGTTATCTGATACAAACAACACAAGCGATGATATTTCAAATAAACATAAATATTATGTTGAAAATCAACGTCTTAACCCACACAATCCTAAAGTATTGATGATGTTAGGATTGTCAGAAGAAGAAGCAGTAGAATATATTAATAACTGTCTATTCCCATCTAGTTAACTACTAGTTTTACTCATATTTGTTATCGCTTAAATATAATATTAGGAGCAACAAACATGAGTAAAATAGTAGGTTTTATATTATTTTTAGCAGCTATGCCATCTTTTGCTGCCGAAATACAATTTGGATTTAATAGTCCATCATTCAGTGGTGCTGGCTATAGTTCACATATATTAACTATTCAGCAGTTAGAAAACCAAGCGACATCACAGAATCAAGCAGCTGCTGCTGCCATAAAACAACAAGCTGAGGCTGCAGCTGCAAATACACCACAGGCACAATTTATAGCAAATTTACAATCTAGAATTTATTCACAACTGGCTCAACAACTAACAAATAGTATTTTTGGTGGGACTGGAAATCCAACATGTACTACACCAGGTACAGTCTGTGGAACAATTCCAGATCTTGGTGGGAATACGGTAACCTGGGGATTAGGAAGTGGTTCAAATAATGGTATGATTTTAATTAATATTACCAACAACTCAAATCCTAGTCAAACCACACAAATTTCAGTACCAGCGGGGACATTTTATTTTTAGCTATGAAAAAGATTATTATATTATGTGCAATAACATTATTACAAGGATGTGCAACAGGTAGTTCTATACATAAGTTATTAACTGGTGAACAGTTTGATGATCCGGTAAATGAAAGTATTAGCACATACCTTAAAAAAGAAGAAAATCAATTAAAACCGCCAGTTGGTGGACCTGTTCCTGTTGCAGTATATGGTTTTATGGATAAAACTGGTCAACGTAAATCAATAACTGGAATTGCCAGTTTAAGTTCTGCTGTTACTCAAGGTGGTGAAGGATACTTGATTAAAGCATTACAAGATGCTGGTAATGGTGTGTGGTTTAAAGTTGTAGAACGTGTTGGATTAGAGAATTTGATTAAAGAACGTCAAATGATTCGTCAAATGCGTGAACAATTTCAAGGTAAAGATGCAATATCATTGCCTGCTATGACATTTGCTGGTATTATAGTAGAAGGGTCAATCGTAGGATATGATTCTAATACAATAACAGGTGGAGCAGGTGTAAGATTCTTTGGTATTGGAGCAGATACACAATACCAAAGTGATACAGTAACTATCAGTTTAAGAACTGTTTCGGTTAATACAGGAGAAGTATTAACTAGTGTTACAATCACTAAAACTGTTTTAAGTTATTTAGATCGTGTTGGATTACTTAAATTTATAGATGCCGGAACAATGGCAGTGGAAGCAGAGGTAGGCGGTTCTATTAACGAGAGCATTAATAGAGCTACTAATAAGGCAATACAAGCAGCAGTTGTCGAAACAATTAAAGAAGGTGCTAGAAAAGGAATCTGGGCATTTAAGGGGTAGGAGCAATGAAAAAATATCTTTTATTAACAACATTTCTATCACAAACAGCATTTGGAGTTGGAATATCAACTGGACCAAATAATGTTTATATAGAACAAATAGGAACATCAAATACTATTAATGTTGAACAAGTAGGTGGAACTAACACCGTTGGTGGAACATCTGGAACTATTTCGGTTGATTCAGCTGGTGTTACATCGGTTACACCAGTAGCAGCAAGTGCATTGAACTATGGAACCGTTACAGGTAGTAGCAATATTCTAAACATTACACAACATGGTAATAACGATTGGGCGCAATATAATATCCTAGGTGGTAACAATATGTATACTAGTACCATTACTGGAAGTAGTAACCAAACATCATTAACAGTTGGTAGTCAAGGAAATCCATCTAATAACTATAATACTATTACCGAATTAATAACAGGTGATAGCAACTTATCATTACAAAATTTAATAGGTAACTATATTACCAGTTTCTTATCAGCATCTGGTAACTTCAACCAAGTTACACAAAATATAACTAGTACTTCTGGAATAGCAGGTTCTAGCGATAATAGTACTATTAATATTTCAGGTAATAGCAACATTATAAACACACAACAAAATGATGTTGGTGTTCATTCTTTAGTTGAGAATATTACTGGAAGTAGTAATGTTATATACACCCAACAACAAGGTGCAAACAATACTAACGTTAATATATTAACTCAAGGTGACTTCAATACCGTTACTGTTAGAACAAGTTCTGCAACCATAGTGAGCCCACAATCAGCAATAGCAAGATAATATGTGGTGGATTATATTCATGTTGGTTTCTTCTAATGTATGGGCTGATATTGGCTCAGTGGGAGAAACTAAAGGAATATCCTGCCAAATAGAACGTAATAAACAAAAACTACCAGGTAATAAAGGTGCTTCAATAGAAAGTATGGACACTTATATTACCGGTGGTTGTGTTGCTGATATAAAATTCAAAGATGATACAAACGTCAAAGTAAATGAAAATAGTAGATTATTAATAGATGATTTTGTGTTTGACCCAAAACAATCAGATGCTGGAAAACTTGCTTTAAAAGTAGGTATGGGTACAGTAAGGTATGCATCTGGGCAAATTGCTAAAAATAATCCACAGCAAGTTGGAATAAAAACACCTACAGCTACTATTGCAGTTAGAGGTACAGATTTCACAATGACTGTAGATGAAGCTGGTCAGTCTTTAATAGTATTAGTACCAAGTTGTAAAGATAAAAAAGATATCAAACAGTACGAACTTCAAGAAAATATATGCGCAGTAGGTAAAATAGATGTTACGACACTTGCTGGTACCGTATCATTAGATAAAGCATATGAAGCTACATATGTCCAAAGTGCAACAATGTCACCCAGTCTACCAACAACTGTTAACATAATAGAATCAAAGATTTCAAATAACCTTATTCTAGTCAAACCACTGGAAGTGCAAAAGGTAGTCAAGGAGTCCAGTAAATCACCAAAAGATAAAGAAGTTCAAGCAATGGAAGAGGAAATGGCTAGAAGGTTAGTTAATCAAGTTTCCAAAAATACACAAGATTCCGAAGCAAGATTACTTTCATTAATACGTGAAGCAAATGAGAATGGGTGTGACCCAACTACTAATGTATGTATTTCATGGGAAAATTCAGCAGCAACTGATACACAAGGTAAAGGAAAAGGTATTGCATTTAGGGTATTAGGTTCACAAGATTACGCAGAAGTAAAAACATTTGGCTTTGCATCAAACACATCAGTATTTATTACACAAAACTATAGTCCGGGGGCAGCAGTTATAGGTACTGGTACTCCTGGTGGAAATATTGTTACAATTATTCAAAATCCAGGAGTACCAAAACAATGAGATATATCATTTTATTTTTATTGAGTTTTAATGTTTACGCAGTTGATATTGCTGGATTAAATTATACAGTATATGCAGCAGGTGGTGCAACACCATCAATGACAACTAACAGAACAGTCTTAGCATCTGGAGTTGCTAATACGTTAAACTATGATTGGGGTTCTGGAGTTGTTATGAATAGTGGATTATCCGATGGGGTTTTAATACACTTTACTGGATATATTCTGTGGCCCGGTGCTACAAACACTGGTTTGAAAAATGTAACATTTTATGATCGTAGTGATGATGGATTTTATATGACTATAAATGGTACCACTGTAATCAATAACTGGATAGAACAAGGTCCGGCAAATTATAATAGTTCTGGTAGTATATTACTTACTTCAGGGCAAATATATACCATGGATGTTTGGTATTATGAAAATGGTGGTGGGGCTGTTATACAACTTGACTGGGATATTGGTGGCATAGCGGTTGTTCCATTTACAAACTTAGGAACATCTGTTAATGTATTTGTTCCACCAGTATGTTGTGGTGCATCATCATCGCCATTTACTATAAATGTATTTGATAATGCCAATATCCAATCCTATATCAATAGAGCAACATCGGATAGTAAGGTTTATATTGATCAAATTGGGTCTGCAAATACAATAACCGTAAATCAAACAGGTACTAAAAATAACTACGCAAATTATTATGGCAATGGTAACAGTAATTCCGTAAACATTACACAATCATCATCCAATAGTACCTCTACCAACTACGCAACATTAAATATAATAGGAAACTCAAATACCGCATCATTGACACAATCAAATGAAGGTGGAAGTAAACAAGTTTCTGCTAATATAATAGGTAATAATTCATCATTAATTACAAATCAATCGGGTAATGGCAATCAGTATATAGAAACCACATTAAGTGGTGGTAATAAAAATGTTGATATCACACAACAAGGCTCTGGTAATCATATGGCAAATGTCACGTTGTCAGGTTTACCAGTAGATTTAAGTCTAAATCAAGCTGGATCTTTACAACAATCATATTCAATAAACTTCAACTGTGCTACAACCGGTGGATGTCCTAAAATTTCTGTACAACAAGGACAGTAATTTTTCTGTAATATTAATTTTGATAAATACCGTACTTAGATAATTTAGGAGAATTATTATGATTTGGAGTACACCTACATACAATGATATTAGATTAGGGTTTGAAGTAACCTGCTATATCAATACCCGTTAACAATTATCATTATATAAAGGAATTTATGTCAGTTATAATTTTAGCTAAACAAAGTAAACACGAATATGAAACAACAAAGCTAATCGAAAAGTTTGAAGAGAAAGAAATTGTCGCTAAAGTTTGTTATTTTGAAAAAATTGATATCATAATTAACGATGGTATTTACTATGATGGTGAAAAACTTGAATTACCAAAAGCAATTCTAGTAAGGGTAGGTGCTGGTATCGGCAGAAAAGATCTATCAGTTGTAAGATATTTTGAACTATCTAATATACCATGTTTTAATTCAAGTGATAGTATTAACATAGTTCAAGATAAATTTCATTCAGGTGAAATATTAAGTAAAGCCGGTATTGCGGTTCCTACAACAATAATAGTAAAACACCCAATAACAAATGATCTTGTAAATGAACATATTGGATTTCCATGTATTATAAAAGTAGTAGTTGGAAGTTTTGGTGAAGGTGTTCATTTATGTAATACCACAGAAGATTATCGAAGATTTGTAGATTTTGTCAATATTGTATATAATACAAAGGTATTAATAGCACAAGAGTATATTGGTGAAAGACCTGGTGAAGACTTAAGAGTATTGGTCATAGGTGGGAAAGTTCTAGGTGCTATGAAAAGAACTGCACCTGATGGAGATTTCCGTGCTAACATTACAAATGGTGGAACTGGTGAATCATTTGAAATAACCCCAGAAATAGCTGAAATAGCTGTAAATGCTGCTAATATACTAAAATTAGATATAGCAGGTATAGATTTACTGTTTGATTCACGAGGATTTAGAGTATGTGAAGCCAACTCAAACCCAGGATTTAGTGGTTTTGAAAAATATTGTAATACCGATGTTGCAGGTGCTATTGTTTCTTTTATAGAAAGCAAATTAAACTAAATACTAGTCTACTGGAGAATAGCATGAAACAAAAGAAACTTGTAAAAGAAGTTTTAAATGCTTGTCTAACTGGTGATAATGAAAAATTATATTCATTAAGAATAGAAGAATATAAAAAAATATTAAAACATAAAGAAAAAAATAAACCATTTTCAGCCCGTTGGACAATCGTAAAACTGTAACATAAATTTAATATATTTTTAAAAATAGTGCGATAAATACTTTATGAATAAAACATATCGCACTATTTTTATTAGCGACGTTCATCTTGGAACTCGTGATTGCAAAGCAGATCAACTAAATAATTTTCTAAAACATAATTCTTGTGAGACCCTATACCTAATAGGAGATATCATAGATGGATGGAAGATTCAACAAAATAAACTCAAGTGGAAGCAAAGTCATTCCAATGTGGTTCGTAGAATACTAGGTATTGCAAAGCATGGTACAAAAGTAATCTATGTAGCTGGAAATCACGATGAATTTCTACGTCCAATGATTGGTCTTGGCATTTCATTTGGTAAAATTTCAATTCATAATCAAGCAGAACATATTGGGGTAGATGGTAAAAGATATCTTGTTACTCACGGCGATCTATTTGATGGGATTAGTAAAATTGCACCATGGCTTGGATTTTTAGGTGATAAAGGTTATGATTTAATATTAGCGGTTAACAACAAATTTAATTGGATTAGACATAAATTAGGATTTGGTTATTGGAGTTTAAGTAAATACCTTAAACACAAAGTTAAATCAGCGGTTGACTTTTTGTTTCAGTTTGAAGTAACATTGGCAAACTATTGTAAAAAACGAGGGTTTGATGGTGTCATAGCAGGGCATACACACACCCCTGTTATAAAAGATATAGATGGTATTATAATCATGAATGATGGAGATTGGGTTGAATCGTTATCTGCATTAGTTGAAAATCATGATGGGTCATTTGAAATAATATACTGGACTTCAATTCAAGAATAACATGATATATGGCCGTATATTACACCATTATAATAATATAAAGGAATAACTTATGTATATTTTAGTAGCATTACAAGCAGTTGCAGCATTGGGTACTAGTCTATTTTGGCAACCAATCGGTGAATTTAGTTCTCAAGATTCATGCAAGGTAGCAATGGAACAATTACAAAAATCAAAAGATCACAGGGATAACGAACTATATGTTTGCTTAAAGAAATAGTATGAAAAAAACAATATTGATAGTCACAGATAATTCACATAACCAGATCAACGGTGTAGTTACTACTTATAAAAATATAGAAAAACACGCACTAACAAATGGATATATTGTAAAATATATCTTTCCAGATATGTTCTTCAATTTTCCAGCATTTGGATACCCAGAAGTAAAAATAAGTATTCCGTGGCAGATTGATAAAAAAATCAAAGCAATTAACCCAGATTATATTCATATTGCGACAGAAGGACCACTTGGATTAGCCGTTCTTTTTTGGTGCAAGAAACATAATATAAATTTTTCATCAGCATATCATACAAAATTTCCAGAATTTCTAAAAAAGTTATATAATATTCCAGAAAATATTACATATTCTTATGTAAGATGGTTTCATAAGCATTCTGGTAAAGTGCTAACAACTACTAAAACAATGGTCGATGATTTAAAAGCACATGGGTTTAATGGTGATATCATACCATGGACACGTGGTGTTGATCGAACTATTTTTAAACGTGATGAAAATAAAAAGTTTTCAGATAAAGAAATAATACTATTAAGTGTTGGTCGTGTAAGTAAAGAAAAAGGTCTAGATGATTTCTGTCAGTTAGTATTACCAAACTATAAAAACGTGTCTAAAATAGTAGTTGGTGATGGCCCATACCTAGAAGAGCTAAAAAAGAAATATAAAAATGTATGGTTTGTTGGCTCAAAAACTGGAAGTGATTTAGCAAAATATTTTGCTAAATCAGATGTCTTTGTGTTTACTAGTAGAACTGATACGTTTGGTATAGTTATCATTGAAAGTTTGAGTGTAGGAACGCCAGTTGCTGCATATCCTGTTCCAGGTCCTATTGATATTTTAGAACAGAATGTTACTGGACATATGTCTGATGATCTATCATTTAGTGTTGAATCATGTTTAACTTTAGATAGAGATATTGTGTATAATGCAAGTAGTAAATGGACTTGGGACAATTGTTGGAAGATTTTTAAAGATAATCTAATAGATATGCAAACAAAATAAATACACATGAGAAAAATAATATTATTTTCATTAATAATTCTGTCAGGTTGTGCAACTCAACATATAGCAGCACCAATTAATGAGTTAAAACTTATTAGACCATCTCCAAAAAAACCAATCTGTGATTACAAAATTGGTGATAAATGCAAACATTTTACAGCAGCAGAAATTGCTGGAGCAACAACACTAGGACATACCATCAATGACCAAACAGATCCTTAGAAAAATAGCAACAAGTGTGTGGACAGCGTTAATTACACTAGCAATAATCTTAGTTATAAGAATATCAGACCCGACATTTGTAGAATCAATTAGATTAAGATATTTTGACACATTAATAGCAAATAAACACCCAACCGAAAATAGTGTTGTTACTGTAAATATTGATGAAGAATCATTAAACAAATATGGTCAATGGCCATTCCCACGTGGTGAGTATGCAAAAATTATTAATGATTTATATTCTAAAAATGCAGGTCTAGTTGTTTGGAATGTTCTTATGCCAGATAAGGATCGTAGTGGACAAGATTCCCAACTTGCAAAATACTTATCAGAATTTCCTGTTGTGTTAAGCAATGTTCCGTCTCAGCAATTTAAAAATTTACCAAAAACACCAGGAAGTGTAGTTATTGGTTCAGAATACTTAGATAGAATTGTGCAATATCCTGGATTGATTGCAAATATAGAATCATTAGAAATGAATGCTGCTGGTGTAGGAACAACAAATACATTACCAGAAATTGATGGTGTTAATAGACGTATGCCGCTAGTTGTATCAGTAAATGAAAAACTGTATCCTAGTATTGCAATTGAAGCACTTAGAGTTGCATCAGGTGTATCAACATTTCAAGTAAAATTGAATGAATTTGGTGTTGATAAAATGCGTATTCCTGAGTTTGGTACTATAAGCACAGATAACTTAGGACGTATATGGATAGATTGGAGTCAACAACATAAATCACTTAGTTTAGAACATTTACCTGATGATTTTGATGGTGCTATAGTAATCGTGGGTACAAGTGCTGCTGGACTAGGTAACCCAGTTCCTACAAGTATTGGTAGTGTTTGGCCGCAAGATATGCAAGCAACGGTAATTAGTACAATGATGAATAACGTGAATATCCAACGACCGTTTTGGGCAGATACCGCTGAAGAAGGGATTCTACTATTTTCATGTTTACTTTTACTAATTTTAACAAGATGGGTATATGTTGGGTTAGCAAGCACTTTCATTATCATAATGTGTATTGTTATTGGAAGTAGGTTTGCTTTTACAGAATATCTGTATCTTTTAGATATCACTGCACTAGTTAGCGGTATTATTTTGGTTGCTTTACATGCATATGGAATTAAATTTGTAAATGAATTTTTACAAAAACAACAAATCAAGAAACAATTTGGAAGTTATGTGTCACCTGTAATGGTTGAAAGACTTCAGAAGAATCCAGAGTTAATTAAACTTGGTGGCGAAAAGAAAGAGCTGTCTATAGTGATGACAGACCTAAGAGGGTTTACAACTCTTGGGGAATCATATGGGGAAGATGTAGAAGGGTTAACTAAAATCATGAATGACTATATGACTGCTATTTCAGACCCAGTATTAAAGAATGATGGGTGTTTAATAAAATTCATAGGTGATGCCAGTTTACATGTACATGGGGCACCATTAGATGATAAATACCACGCTAAGAATGCGGTAAGAACTGCTTTAGAAATGATCGAAGCCGTTGACAAATTTAATGAGCAATTAGTACGACAAGGTAAACCCAAAATTGGTATGGGAGCTGGTGTTAATACTGGACCAACATTAATCGGAAATATTGGGTCTAAAGCAAGGTTTGGGTATGATGTACTTGGTGATTCAGTATCAACTGCTGCTAGATTAGAAGGACAAACCAAAGGTTATGGTGTATTATTAATAATTGGCCCCACAACTGCTAAACTTGTAGAGAATGATTATTTTGTTATTAAACTGGATGATATAGCAGTTAAAGGAAAAACTATTGGGTTAGATATCTATACAATATTACCAAATAATAGTTCACACGCACATCGATTAAAACACAATAAAATGTTTAATTATTATCAATCACAACAATGGTGGCTAGCAACAGTTGAATGCCTCGAATTAAAAGGTTCTTTTAATGGTGCACTTGACTACTATTATGATATGATGATTAAACGAATAGAAACATATGGTGAAGATATCTCATTTCCCAAAGACTGGGATGGAATTCTTCGAGCAACAACAAAATAAAGGATTCAAAATGGCATTTAGAAACAGAAGTTTTATATCATCGATTTGCGGAATAATTGCTACAATAGGAATTATGTTTATATTACTATTAGTAGCAGTACTTAGTCTATTTGTAATAGTCCCAGAAATGATTTATAAATCATTAAAAGATTGGTTTTTTATTTGGCAAAATAGATATTAAAAATCATAATTTGGCTATTTTTATAATATCCCTAAGAGTATGTGGATTACAATGAGATCTAGGAATTGGTATAAAAGGTCTGTTATTTGGTAATATAAACCCTTCAGGTGGGAACCATTTTTCATGTGAACCACCTTCTCTTTTAGTCCATCCTTGACGTTTTAATTCTCTTAATACATCCTTTAATGATGGAATCCCATCTTCATCTAACAATTCATCTTCAAATATTATTTCATATATTTTCATTATATTTCTCAAATTAATTCTACCCTTTATAGAATACTGGTAGCGAATCAATGTTCTAAAGGTGGTAGACACCTATGCCACGTAACAAATGTTACGGTCCTAAGGGCAATTCTTAAATTGTAAACAATGGGCCTGATATCAATTGTCCAGTCTCGCTAATAATACTTTTATTAAGTCGTTTAATCCATTCAAGTGTTATATGTCTATTTCTATAATATTGTGGAAATAAATGCACTTCAACAGGGTTATCACCTTCCGCTAATATAATTGCTTCCATGCGATGTCGTCCTTCATGATTTGTAATTTCAGCAGGTTCTGTAAAGTCTCCAGAATGCCATTTTTCTGGAATATGTATACCAAAAAATGGTTGACCAATTTCCCCGCCATCTTTTATATACTGTGCTAATTTTAAAATTTGTTGTTTTACTTCTGAATCTACTGGCATTTCTTCTGCTAACTTTAAAAATGTTGATGGTTTCATTTTTACACGAATTCCAAAGTAATCTACTTCATCATTATTGCTTACAGCACCAGCACCTGTTTTACTATTCATAGTTACTTCTAAAATTTCTTTAATCTTCATTCACAGTTCCATCGACTACGTGCTTTACAGATTGGTTTATCGGGTGTTTTTGAACAATCAATGTGATGCATATTCTTTTGTCCGTTTGACCTTGCACAAAAACTTTTTCGTCTATTAGAGTCTTTACTACCTTTCTTTAATTCACTAGGTTTTTTTGTAACAGCAGTTTTTAGTTTGCTTCCAGGATGTTCTTTACGATATGTACTAACGGCCTTTTTACTCATTCCGTCGGTTTTATCTTGTTTATTGACTTTTTGCCAATCTTCACTAATTAATTCACTTATTCTCATATATTAATCTTCCTTCTTTTCTTCTTTACCTTGATAAGCAACTGTTAATATCTTTTTAGCAATTTCACTGCCACCTACAACTGCCATATATACAAGCAACATCTCCCAATTTGTAGCATCATTTACACTTTTAATCACTACATAGGTTGCAACACTATATGAAATATGTGTCCATATTTTTGAACTACTTAGTTTTCCAGAATGTGAATCAGTAAATAAAAATTTCATTCTAGTTCCTTTTGTTTTTGAGCATTTTCTCTGATCTGCAATACTGTATTTAGTTTTGCAGTTAATCGCAAAAGATCATTATCCAATAATCGTATACGATCTATTAATGCAATCAATTCTTTAGATGCTTCCCCCAATACTGGATTAATTTCATCTATGGTAAATGACCAAACATACTTTACCATCCTGAGCATATAAAAACTAGATATGATTGGAAATCCGTACTTATTAATGAGTTCTGCTAGTTGTGTTATGTCCATTATAAGTCCTTAAATTTGCAGTTATCAAAATGCCATCTCGTCATGGGAGGTTTACTACCACTTTTACCACAATATGGACAAATTAATATAATTTCAGATATATAATTAACGCCATGTCTTTCCATAATAGTATTGCATATTTTTTTCTTTACTATGTCCGACTTCGATGCATTATCCACCCCGTATTTTTCTAAACAGGTCTTTCTATTTTTGGCATAATTATTGTAATTTTCATCGCCATATTTTTCCTGTTTAGTTTGCCTATTTTTTTGCATATTATTGTAATTTTCATCGCCGTATAACGCAAATTTAGTTTTTTTAACTTTTTGCTTTATATTAGATGATTTCATAGGATTGTCAACCCCATATTTTTTAATTGAAGTGGCTGTTCGTTTATCTAATGATTGTTGTGAGAAATAATTACTATCATTATTCATCAACCTAGTTTGTAGTTGTTTTTTACGAATATGTGGTACCTGCGCTGTAAATTCATACCCATACTTTTCTTTACAAGAAACTTTCGATTTATTCTTTACTAGATCCGATTGCATAGGGTATTCGACTCCTAAATTGTTCATATGGGTTTCTTTTATTTTTTCTTGTATGTCAACAGATTTAAAAACATTATCAACACCATATTTTCTTAAACACGATTGTTTAGAACTACTATAAAATGAGTTAGTACCGAAAGCCATGCCCATGTTATTATGACAGTTATACCAGTTACTCGATGTTGCACAGTTATGAAATGTTAAGAACCACGATTCATATACAAAAATAGAGTTGGTTCCGAACGGCATTTGTAATTCATCTATAGTTATAATTTCCAGTATTTCAAAAATATCAATCCCGTCCTTCTGTATTATCTCATTAATCATTTTAGATGATGTTGTATACCCACCTATAGTCATAAATTCGGATGGATGACAGCCTTTAGCCCATCGCGCCCCTGCATATTTGATTTTTGTTTTTTTATGTTCTATAATATAGAAATACGGTAATGTATAAATAGTATTACTGAACATACTAGTCTCCCGATTATTGTTAAAATGTTTAGAATAGGTGGGAACTCCAATTCCGCGACCTATGATTATTTATCAAAAATTAGTCGCGTCTAGCATCAAGTTTTCCGTCACTTCTTGATATTCTATCTAAATCTGGTCTTAATCCTAACACTGATGATATGGTAACGTCAATTTTAATCAATTCATGAGAACAGGTTTTAACTCGGTTCTCTAATGCCATTACAATTGAAGCTAATGTTTTAACAGATGCAATAATATCACCTAATACAAATTTTAATGCTGTAAAGATAAATGCCCCACCTGCACAACTTGCTAGGATAGGGATAATAACATCTGAAAAGAATTTAATATATTCTGGGCTCATATTTCTGTTTCCGGATTTTTCCATTTTAACTTGTTGGTGTTTGGGATCATTTTAAAACCAGATTTTTCGTAAATTTTAATAAGATTTTTTTGTTCAACCCGACCATTTGCCCATGCAGTCAACGTCAAATCTACCTTATAGTCAGTTGCCAAATCCTGCATTTCTTTAATGAAAGCACTTGCATATCCTTTTCTTTGAGGATGTGCGGATATCCAACTTATTTCAACACTATTTTCAGCATCGTCCGGCTGCAATGTAAATTGAACAAAATCATTTGAACTAATTATTTTCAAATGCTTATCTGGTCCGAACATTGGATGCGTTTCTGGATATCTACTATTCATTGTGTTGATGAAATCTCTAACGCGTTGCCGTTTACGTAGTATTAGTTCACGTTTTGATATCTCTGGTTCTTCCGATTCACAAATAATTTCTCTAATATTCATTTCGTAACTTTCTCTACTTTATCAATAATTTTATCAACGTTGTTCTCTACTACATTATCAACGCTGTCTTTAATCTTTTCCATTATTGTTTTTTTAGGTGCAGGATGTGCAGGTGGTTTTTCACCATTATTATTCATTATCGCTGCTACTTCATGATGAACTTTCATTGGAAGTGCATCCACATCCAACGATGCTGAAACCAATTTATCTAAATCTAATACATCAACATTCATTTGACGGACTCTTCCATCCATTGACTTTATAAGACCTATGATTTTTTTAATTGATTTTACAACAGAACCAAGAACCAATGAGATTGCTTGCATGATAAACCAACCGCAAACTACAGCAAGTGCAATTGGGAACCCACATTGTTGTACTAGACTGAAAAAATCAAAATTAGGCACCGCGTTTGCTCCATTATTAGGAGTATTTATCAGTTAATACCAGTATCTTTTCTACCCATAATATTAAATGCCCATGCACGTTCACCACATTGCCAGCATTTATTACATCGTCCAATAACTTGCTCAGTGCACGTATGAGTTAGTTTTAGTAACCCTTCCATTTCATACTGAAATAATAGGTCAATAATATGTGTTTTATACAAATCAAAAAATGGAGCTATTACCATTTCTGTATTTGCATTAACTCTCACAGGTGCCAAACCTGCAACGGTAGTAGGAGGAATTTTATTTGTACCAAAAAAAATGTATTCTATTTCTGGATATTTTATCTTAATATCAAAGTATGCAGTTGTACTCTGTTTAGTGTGATGCGCATCCGGATTTCCAACTGTTATAGTGTCCGGTAATGTTATATTAAATCGGTTATTCATATATTGTACAATTCCATTTATATATGTTAATGACCCATCATGTTTTGGTATTGTGAAAAGTGTTATAGTTGGTGTTATATTAGTCTCCTCACATTCTAGCAGAAGAAGATATAAAAGAACTGCACTGTCTATGCCACCACTTAACATTATTCCATACCTACTACCTTCTTTCATTTCTATACAAATTTCAGTATTATCTAATCTTGATTTAATTTTCATAAAAATATTTATCCACTAGTATTGACATCACACGTAAATATGGTATACTAAACACTCTTAAAATTTATGGGTTTTAAATAATGGCTAGAAGCAGAAATAATAAAGTAACTGGTAAACCAAGAACTAAAGCTAGAGTGAAAAGATAATAAATAAAGGTTGACAAACTGATTTATTATGGTATAATAGTTAAACATACTAATGACGAGTAGTCCATAAATCTACCCCGTGAAATGCGGTAGTTAGTATGTTCTTATAAATACAACATGCATATAAAAGAAATTGAAACATTATATCATTTAAGTAAATCTGATGATATAAAAAAACTGACACCAAGAGTGCCTTCTAAAGTAGCAAGTAGAAAGAATGCATTTGAAGATGATACTATTAAACGAGTATCATTCGCACCAGCAATAGATGGTTGTATTCTTGGTTTACAATTATCCAAAGATGATTTTATCAATGGGGAAGTAATATTATATGTATATTCCCCAGTAATTATTGATAGCAAACAAATTGTTTCCAATAAAACTATTGTTGGTAAAAACCTTGTATTTGATGCTGAGGTAACTAAAGAATGCTGGTTTCTAGATGAAGTTAACGTAGAATTGCTTGGCAGTATCACAGTGTATGATATAGTAGTTCGCACAATTGAATATACACCAATACGGGTAGGAAATCCAAAATTCTTAAAACCAAATGGAAGATTGGATACTTACTTATATAAGTATAAATGGAACAATTAGTAAAGTTTTTTAAATTCAAGTCAATTGTATCAATTGATTGCTTGTAAAAAGAACCACAACAATTATGTAGCATAATCTTCTAGGGATACGTGTTGTGGTTGAATTTTTACAACAATAATAAATCCATACGATATGCCCATAGCATATTGAGACTTAAGAAACGTGTGTGGGTTTATTATTGTTGTTAAAAGCTCTTTATGAGAGTATCCTTCAAAATGAAGGCATCAAACACTGGGGAGTCGGTGCCCCACATCTCCACCATAAACGCATTACTTATATCATCAGAGCTACCACTCTTTAATTGAAGGCAGTTATAAGGATAAGTATAGTGCGCTTATGATGGGGATGACTTGGATTCGACTTGGTGAGATAGTGGAGACGGCAACACGGTAGGCGATGACCGTAAATCAAGCAAAACATATAGATGCAAAAGCTTCTAAATTTGAATTCTACACTGTAGATGGCATCTTCGAAGATGCTATGGCTGCTTAATAACCAGTCAATTCTGGGGTAGGAAATACCTTATAATCAAAAATACCTAGTAGGGAGCAATCCCTACTACCCTTCTTATACCCAAGTATAACTTGGGTTTTTTATTCTTAAAATTTATCTTGACATGATCATCATTTAAGAGTATAATACCATCTTAGGCAAATCTTAGGCAATCATTAGGCTCCATAGGCAAACACTTTTGAAATACTCGCACCGGTAGATTAATGGGTGCCCCAGGAAATGGAATGTTCTTCGCATGGAGGGAAACAGCTGAGCAAAAGCAGCGACTTTACTGACTACCCACACCTCGTGTTGTGGATGATGATTGGATACGCCTTAAGTAAAACCAATTTCGGTAATTTGAATAAAAAAAACAAGGCTAAAAGACTGGGTAATTCCCAGACGTATTAGGAATGCGACTAGCGTGTTTTCCTAATACCACCGTTGGAACATAGAAACAAAAGACGCACTTCGAGGTACTGGCCAACCGCCTCTGTAATTAGTGTAACGCTAGGTAATGAAGTCAACTCAGATGAAATTATGTATTTTGCTCCCATTTTGGGGGCAAAAATCCGTAAATCGTAATCTAGATGAATAGTATTAAAAGATAATAATTATAATATTATTGATAGATAATAGTGGTGAACGTAAGTGAACCACTGGAGAACTTTAGTTCTACTTATTATAATAAATACATTATTAAGAGTAATATTATGAAAATAAATCAAATTATAGAAAATAAATTTAGAGAAAAACCTATTAATATTCATATTGGTGGGTATAATGGTAGACATATACCTGATGAATTAAAGAAATTCTTTAAAACTCATGTAAAGAAATCTAAAAATGGATCGTTATATGTAAGTGAACATTCTGATTCTTGGTATTTTTATACTTTTGGTGATAATAGTCCTGCACCTGGATTAGTAGGTGGTATTCATGACTTTAAATCTTTTATGAATATTATTAAACCTTATTTTTCTGTACAAAAGATAATTTCTATGAAATAATATGAAAAAAGTAATATTGGTATGTGGTTTACCCGGCACAGGAAAAACTACACTAGCAGAACAAATAACAAACAAACTTACAAATATAGGATATACAGTAAATTGGTATAATGCTGACTTTCTTAGACAAAAATTAGATGATTGGGATTTTTCATATGAAGGAAGATTACGACAAGCTAAACGAATGAAAGAATGTGCTGATAAACATCTTACTGGATATATTATAATAGATATGGTGGCACCGTTGCCAGAATTTAGAGATGAAATAAACCCAAATATAATAATATGGGTTGATACCATTAACAGTGGTAGATTTGACAATACTAATAAGATGTTTATACCACCTGAGAATTATCATTTTAGAGTTACCGAACAAGATTCTGATATGTGGAGTACAAAAATAGTAAATGATTTAACTACTAGTTATATAGATTTAATAACAACACTATAATATATTGACATATATCAAAAATTAATATATAATATTAATAATAGAAACATATTAAGGATACTATATGCAAAAACCATTTTTAAAATGGGCTGGTGGAAAAACTCGTTTATGTGAAAAAATTAATACGGTACTACCATCTGGAAATAGATTAGTAGAACCTTTTGTTGGATCTGGTGCAGTATTTATGAATACTGAATTTGATGATTATCTGTTAGCAGATACCAACAATGATATTATAAATCTATATAAACATCTACAAACAGAAGGTCAACAATTTATAGATTATTGTAAAACTTTCTTTATATCATCTAATAATACACAAGATGAATATTTAAAAAATAGAGTGGTGTTTAATACCACATTGGATATACGTTTAAAATCTGCATTGTTTCTTTATCTTAATAGACATTGTTTTAATGGATTATGCAGATACAATAAAAAAGGTGGATTTAATGTTCCATTTGGTAAATATGATAAACCATATTTTCCAGAAAATGAAATGAAGGCATTTTATGAAAAATCTAAAACAGCAACATTTATTAATGCAGATTTTAGAGTTACCATGAAAAATCCTGTTTATGGTGATGTTTACTATTGTGACCCACCATATGTGCCACTTACTGATACTGCATACTTTACATCGTATACGGTTGGTGGGTTTAACATACAAGACCAAGAAGAGTTACGAGATTTGGCAATATCACTACGCGAACAAGATGTTCCCGTATTAATATCAAATCATAGTACTGATTGGACTTTAGAGAATTACTCCGAAGCTATGATCTTTGAATTTGATGTTCAAAGATCTATTTCATCTAAGGGTAATAACCGAATAAAAGCCAAAGAACTATTGGCTTTGTATAAAAAACTATAATTATTTAAGAAATAGTGTAAAATACACCTATTATAGCTATCTTTTTTGCGTATTTACTAAATAAAAATACTATCTAAAAGATAGCTAAACTTTTTTAAAATAGTGCTTGACACAAAGTATAAATAAGAGTATAATACATATCAACAGTTGGGGTCAACTGTTTATAAAAGGAATTTTGATACAATGAAAACACAATTACATCAACAGCTAAAACCTTATACAACTATGGGCATTTGTTCGCCTGTATGGTTTGGTTTATCTATTGATCTTAATAGTGCACCGGAGTATCGTAAGGGTTCTTTGAAGACATAATTTATAAAGTTTAAGTTAGTTGTTCAAAGAACCCTGAAAGTGAAAACTCTCAGGGTTTTCTGGTTTTTAGACTCCTTAAAAAAGTAGTTGACAAACACACAAACAGTGATATAAAATGGTACACCTGATGAACCCAAAACACACTATAAACGTTTAAAAAACAGGGGGTTCTGGAGATAATATCAATAGACATACTATCGATGGGATAGTAATATTAAACCATATATTATGAAAGGATGAATTAACATCCCCTGTTATTGTAGTCGAGATATGCAATAATGTGGCTAGTGTCATAGTAATGTGTGGTTCAATATTAAAACATACTTAAGGCTAATAATATGCCTTGTTGGGAGAACAGCTCAATGCATAGCACTCTGAGTGGACGGTTCAAGTCCGTTATAGTATGTTTTAATATACATTCTTCACTGACTACGAATCAGTTAAAATGCATAGCAGGAGAGTGTTATAAAAATTGGGTTCCTTTCCCGCCAGATGACTGTAAATCATCCGTCTAAAAAACGGTGGGGTAGTATTAGGACAGGGTGTGCAAGTCGCCAGGAACCCACCAAATTTTAGGATGCCTACAGCAATCACTTTCTTCTCATAAAAGGCAAAAGTGCATCCTGTAAATTATTGCTTCGTTCAGATATTGGTTATTCTGCTCGGCTGTCTACTGAGATAAAGGGGTTCGATTCCCCTACGAGGCGCCAAATTAATACTTGACAATAATTTTATTGTAAGTATAATAGAACTTGAACTTAATAGTTCAATACGGCAAAGTAAAGTGTCGTGGGATGGTAAAAGCTGGATACATGTCTATGACTGTAAGTCAATTATGTACAATTAATGCCCAATAAAATATCAGGTACACCTGAGGCGGTGATTGTAATAAGATTGACGAAGGTAAGCTTACATACTGGAATTGATCACCAGGAACGTTTGCAATAGAATGTTGGAACGCCAGCAACTTTACACAATTTTTTAAATTATGAAGTAATTTGTTGATACCTAAGCGGCGTGAATGCGAATTACTTCATTCTTAAGTTTTGTCCCTATCGTCTAGCGGTTAGGATATTGGATTTTCACTCCAATAACACGGGTTCAAATCCCGTTAGGGACTCCAATTTAATGCCTATTTTCGGGAATTAACTCAGTCTGATAGAGTGCACCGTTTGGGGCGGTGAAGCCACTGGTTTGAATCCAGTATTCCCGAAAATAGGCATTATGATAGCATAATAGTAGCACCAATTTTAATTTAGGAAACAATTATGAAACGAAAACAAAATAAAGAAACTGACAAACTATTGGAACCGTAGCTCAATTGGATAGAGCAATCGCCTTTTAAGCGATAGGTTATGGGATCATGCCCCATCGGTTCCACCATATATTAAAACACATTGAAAATATAACATGATTTGCTGAAATTCCAAGCCAGTGTGTTTTAATATATGGTAATATAGCATAATGGTAGTGCTTTTTTCAAAAAAACATAAATACTAGAAGGAGATGCACTACCAAATGTTAATATGTAAATTTTGTAATAAAGAATGTAAGAACAATAATTCATTGATTAACCATGAAAGATTGTGTAAGAAAAACCCTGACAGACAAAAAAGTCCGTTTGAGAGTAAAGAGTTTCAAAGTAAAAGAAAAAAATCAAATCAGTATATCAAAGGTACAGCCCAACCTCGTAGCAAAGAATCTTTAACTAAACAAAAAGTTAAATCAGATTTATATTGGACTGCTGAAAAACGAGCAGAGTGGTCTTTGCATATGAAGATTCAAGCACAGAAGAATATAGAAAATCATCCTGAATCTTATTCATATAAGAATTTTTGCGGTAGAGCTAAAAAATCTCTATACAAAGACGAGTGGATGCATAGTAGTTGGGAACTCATCGTTGCGATATGGTTAGATAAACAACATATCAAGTGGACAAAACGGGTAAGATATTTTGATTATGAATGGAACGGAGGAGTACACAAGTATTTCCCGGACTTTTACTTAGAAGAGTTAGATATTTATATTGAGGTCAAAGGATATGAAACTGAAAGAGATACGCAAAAATGGAAAAGTGTTGATAACTTAATTATTTTAAAAGATAAAGAAATTAAAGCAATAAAAGAAGATAGATTTACATTTAGTCAGATACTTTAAGAGTAAGAGGAATCTTTCATACGGCGTAAAGTGAAAGTTCAACTCTTTCTATTACCTCCAAACTTACACCCGATTAGTTCAAAGGTAGAACATAGTCCTGATAAGACTAAAACGGTGGATCGATACCACCATCGGGTACCAATTTTAATGCCTCCTTATCCCAACTTGGTAGAGGAAGTGGACTTAGAATCCGTTTAGTCTCAGTTCGAATCTGAGAGGAGGTACCAATTTATAGGAGAATTATAATGAAAGATAAATTAACGGATTTAGAACCCATCGAATTTTGGATGGAAAAATATAATAAATTACTTGCTCCTGCAAGAATGAATAAAGTCAGATTAGACTTTAATGAAACAAAAAAAACGTTGGCAAAGCTATCATCAGCTATTGACAACTATTTACGATTTGATAATTTGGAAAAAATGAAATGAGGGCATACTTTTTAACGAATATGTACTTGAGTTCAATACAAAATGGTATACAAGCATTACATTGTTTACAAGAAATAAACAATAATTACACTAATAACCATATGCTTCACGATTGGGCAGTAAACCATAAAACTACATTTGTTTTGAACGGTGGTACTAGTCAACAAATGACTAATATACTAAAATTGTTTGATCATGGCAGTAATCCATATCCTTGGTCGTATTTTAGAGAGGAATCATTAGAAGATACACTAACATGTGTTGGTATAATTGTTCCAGTATCTATATATGGAACTAGAAGAAGCGATTATGGTAGTTTTGACCATGAATTGTCTGAATTATTGACTTCAAAAAGATTTGCAAAGTGATTTGACATATAGTAAAAAATACTATATAATACTGATATGAAATTTAAAGTAATCAATTTATTAAGAACACCTGAACGACTGACATTGTTTAAAAAGAATAATCCATCGTTTAAATTTGAAAGATTTAATGCAATAGATGGTCAACAAGTATCTCGTGATGTATTAGTGCAAAATACTTTGGCTACACTGCCAGTATCAGAAAGATATACAGATGGTGCAGTTGGTGTTGCACTTTCACATCTAGAATTATGGAAAGACTGTGTTAAATTAAACATTCCAATGACAATTTTGGAAGATGATGCTTATCTAGTACCAAATTTCAATGAATTAGTGGTAGAATACAGTAATAAACTTGAAAATTGGGATTTTATATTCTGGGGAATGAATTTAGATCAAAAAATTATACTAGAATTAAGTCCTGGTATAGCGTTAGCTGAAATAAATTATCAACATGAATATGTATTGCATAATATAGAAAACATTACTAAACAAACTGATATTATACCGCAATTCTTTAGATGTTATTGGGGAGTTGGGTTAGTTTGTTATAGTATTACACCTAGAATAGCAAAGTATTTAATAGAAAATATTTTTCCATTACATGACTACGATACCAATCGTGGACCAAATGGTGGTATTGATAATTCTATTATTGAAGAATTACCAAATATGATTGCATATGCTTGTATGCCACCTATAGCGCTAACAAAAAATGATAGATATAATTCAACAGTTCAAGAAAACTAGTTGACAAAAGCAGTAAACATTGATATAATATAACAACAATTGGGGTATGGTGTAATGAATAGCACAACAGATTTTGATTCTGTCGGTCTAAGTTTGATTCTTAGTACCCCTACCAATTCTATAATAGAGATAAAAATGACAGATATATTAACTACAGTAGTAAATTCAGTTGGAAACTATCGTAATCATAAAACTGAAACATTAAAAGATACACCAGTATATTTAAAATCATATGTTGAACAATATTTTGAAAAAGCTGATAAACACTTTGAGAGATTAATGGATATATGTATTAATGTACCAGAATGTTTTACTATTGCAAGTATTGATATAACTAATGTGGTATTAAAAAATAATGAAGTTAGCTACTCATTACAATTAACACCAGAACTAACTGATATACAAATTTCAGAATCTGAATTTGTTATTCAATTATTCAAACGCATTCGTTTAGCTAAAACTAAACAAATATAAAAATTAACTTAAGGAAATAATAAATGAAATTAACAGGTATTTTATTAGTAGCATTAGTTGCTATTACAGGATGTGCAACTAACTCTGATATAACTAAATTACAAAGTCAGATTGATACAATTAAATCAGATGCTGCAACAGTTTCTGCTGATGCAAGTGCCGCTAAAGTATCAGCTGATAAAGCTTTTACGTCTGCTAGTAATGCATTAGCAGCTGCACAAAAAGCTGAAGCTGCAATTACTATTACTGGTAATAAACTAGACAGATTGTTTACACAATTACAGTATAAATAAACAAATTTGTTCCTTTGGTATACTAGGGAATACAATTATTGTATTCCCAGCCTTATAGAGATACCTTAACAATAGATTACATAGTAATACATATACTATTGAGGAACAAAATAATTATGGAAGTGTAGTCAAGTGGTTTACGACAACTGATTTGAAATCAGTCGATCCGAGAGGGTCCGTGGGTTCGAATCCTACCACTTCCGCCAATATTAAAGACTAAATAATAATATACACATCATTTAAGGGGTATATTATGAAAGAACTTGGCTTAATAATATTAGCAATATTAGTTTTTATGTACGTGAACATGGAGATTTCATCAATGAATCCGTGTTCTAATTTTTCTCACAATCCTAGTGAATGTAATTCTGATAGGATGTGAACAATTTAAAGCCAGGTGATGAAATGGTATCATGACGTGCTCCAAACGCGTTTTTGGGGGTTCAAATCCCTCCCTCGCTGCCAAATTTTGATAAGTAATAGTATGCTTAGAATATACAATGATTCAACAGATACAACAGTTTCAGATTTTAAAGACATAACTTGTAAATTAGACGAAATTGGAGTTTTATATAAAAATACCTTTTCAACTTCAACAACATTGGATACAATTGATTATATAAAATATGAATATTCTGTCCCATACTATGATGTAGTATTTTTAAATAATAAAACTATAAATTATAACAAAATTAGAAAAGAATTTATTCGAGAACATACTCATACTGATTTTGAAATGAGATTTATAACTCATGGTACTGCTACATTTTATATTAAAGATAGCAGTACCATTTATGAAATAACTGTAAACACTGGTGATCTAATAAGTATACCAGCTAATATGAAACATTGGTTTGATGCTGGTGAAACTCCAGATCTTTCAGCAATACGGTTTTTTACAGATACAAATGGTTGGATTGCAAATTATACTTGACAGCCATTGAAAAACGATATATAATATACACTTACTCACAACTTATCTAGGATACAAAATGAAAAAAAGTTTTACTTATAACGGCATTATTTGCTTCTAATGTTCATGCTTCTGAGTTAGAATCTAAAATAAGGGTGATTGACCAATTTGTAAAAAAATTCAATTACGCAGTTGAAACTAAAGACTATGCTGATGCATGTCAATTTTCACGAATACTTGAACGTGATTTTAAAGATTTTGCTACTTTTTCTTTTTGAATATCTGATACTATACGTTTTTTATTATTATGTGAAGCAGCACAAGAATGATTACAAAATTTAGGTTGTTTACCTAATAATTCTTTATTACAATGTAAACAATATTTTATATTTTTTGGTTTTAATCTTCGATTGATGAATGTTAAGCACCCATTAGATGGACCATGCATTCTTTTATGACCAGATAATGATTGTATAGATGGAAAAGTCTTGTGACACATGTCACAAGTATAAATATTCATGTTGATACTCCTTGATAGTATTAAAGTAGTTGGGAACTCCAATTCCGCGAACTACCCCTTTATTTATCAAAAAATAAATATTGACAAAACATTTTAATATGTTATAATATACAAAAATAAGAGGAAAAACATGGCTGGTAAAGGCAGTAGACAAAGACCTACAGATATGAAAAAATATGCTGATAATTGGGATGCAATCTTTGGTAAAAAAGAAAAGGTTGACACAGAAGTATTAGATGTGTATAATGAAGAAAGATTAGTTTCTAAATTTGATAAAGAAAGTAATAAACCACTTGACAACAACAACTAAATAGGATATAATATGTCTATACAAAGTAAATCTAGTAGACCTAGAAAAGCACCTAATTTAACTCGTAATGGTAAAATTAGATTTCTTGGATTTTCATTAGCTAAATTACAAGAATTGGTTGAAAAATCAAGTAGACCTAAAGATAAAAGTAAATATAACAATCGTATTAAAATTTTAACTAAAAGAGGCTTATAATGGCAACAACAGCAGAAGTTAAACGATGTGGATGTACTGGTACACCGGCAGCTAAGTTTCAAGATGAAACATATGGTAAAGGTATGCGAGTATGTAATGAAGATCAGAAAAAAGGTTATACCTGCACTGTTTGTGGTGCAAAAGTAAAGTAAGAATAATGCTAGGTTCGCATAGTGGCAATTGCAACGGTTTTGTAAGCCGTCGGGAAACCTACATCGGTTCGAGTCCGATACCTAGCTAACCATCTCTAGTATAAATATGTATTATGGGACAGCCTAGATCCTCTAGAACTGGGTTTTGAATTATTCGAAGTAATTCAATTACCATAATTATTTATCAAAAACACTTGACAAATAAATAAAAATACTGTATAATACACAGAATAAATAATTTTAGGATGTTTTCAGCAATTAAAACAATTTCATTGGCGAAAATAAACACATCCTGTTATAAACAACAATGAGAACCACATGCAAATTTATATTCCAAAAGACAAACAAAAACTTACATTTATGGGTGAACTAATTGACAGGTATAGTAATTTACATAAACAGTATAAAATAGAACAAAATGAAGTTACCAGAACGATAATATCAGCCGAAATTATACACATTTCCAATCAAATTGCATCTGGTATGTATGATGAAACAGAATAGATAATATATCTGGTATAATTAGTTTTAGGATGTTTTCAGCAATTAAAACAATTTCATTGGCGAAAATAAACACATCCTGTTAAATATTGCGGTCTTGGTATATTGCTCGTGCCATGCCTTTCCACGGCATAGAAAGGGGTTGGATTCCCCTAGACCGCTCCAATTTATAAAGGCTATATGACATTACAAGAAATGTTAAACAAAACTTATGTACGTCAGCGATCATTTGAAATAATGATTGAACACTTGGATACAATTAACAATCCATTAATTGTTGAAACTGGATGTGCTAGACAAGAAGATAACTTTGCTGGTGATGGAATGAGTACCTTGATATTTGATAGATATATTAACGATAAAGGTGGAGAATTCCATTCAGTTGATATAAATCCTTCTAATATCAAATTTGCTAAAAGCAAAGTTAGTAATAAAAGCAATTTACATGTAAGTGATAGTGTATCTTGGTTATGGGAATTTAACAAAACTGGTAAACAAATAGATCTATTATATTTAGACAGTTTTGATTTTGATAGAAATAACCCTTATCCAAGTTGTATACACCATTTAAAAGAATTAACTGCTATTATAGGTAGTTTAGGTGAAACCACAGTAATTGCGGTAGATGATAACTTTGGGCAAGGTGCTTCTCGCATTGGTAAAGGCCAATTAGTTGAAGAATTTATGAAATCAACAGGTAGAAATCTTCTTTTATATGAAGGATACCAATTACTGTGGAAATGGTAATATAAACAATCGCAGGTTATTTTAATGGTAGAATTCTGGGCTCATAACCCAGAGATGATAGTTCGACTCTATCACCTGCTTCCAATTTTAGGATACATTCAGCAATACAACTTTGACAAGCAGATGGTCATTGGTTCAAATCCAATATGTTAGTAATAACATTAGCTCAGCTGGTAGAGCATCCGCCATAAAAAACGTATCCTGTTAAAATTAAAAGAGGTAATAATGACACAAGTAACAGCAAGACATATTTTAGTTCAATCTCTTTCAGAAGCAGAAATCTTACATAAACAACTTATTGAAGGTTCAGATTTTGGAATGTTGGCTAGAACACATAGTAAATGTCCAAGTGGACAAAATGGTGGTAATTTAGGTACATTTGGTCGTGGTCAAATGGTACCACCATTTGAAAATGCAACATTTGATTTAGATGTTGGCGGGTTAAGTGAACCAGTCCAAACATCATTTGGATATCACATTATCAATAGAACAGCATAGGAATAATAATGAATTTTCAAGTATTATATGATCGTGTAGTAGTAAAGAAAACAGTAGATACTAAAGTTAGTGCATCTGGAATTATTATTGCTGCTGATTCAAAAGAAAGAACAATTACTAGCGAAGTTGTTGCAGTTGGTGATGGAAAACAGTATGAAAATGGTAATGTTATACCAACTACTGTTAAAGTAGGTGAACGAGTAATGTATTTAAAAGATACTGGCATTGATATTAAAATTGATGGCGTTGACTATCTTATATTGCATGAAAGTGAAATTCTTGGTATCATAGAATAAATTATACGCTGAAGTGACAGAACGGCTATGTAGCGGTCCGCAAAACCGTTTAATGTGGGTTCGAATCCCATCTTTAGCTCCATTTTTAATAGTTAAATTTAAATGAATAGTTTCAGCAAACAATATTGCGACTAATAATCGCTCCAGAGATACTTCATTGCTGTTAGAAGTAAAATGACGGCAACAGCTATTCAGTTTTTAGGTTCCATTCAGCATATACTTTCACTGCAAATGAAAAACGGAACCTGTTATTACATTTAGGCTAGATACAGCAACCCATACAACTTATAATGTTAGACTGGTATATCCGGTCACACTGGAAGGAAGAACCAGTATAAAAACTCAACAAACACTAGCCTGTTTCCCCATCCACCTTACATTAATGGACCTTATAATGTCTTTAGAATTGATTGACCAACTTGTAAAAGAAACTGTTGACGTCGCAAATTATCTAGATTACGCAGTTGATATCGATGAAGAACTGATGTTACTTGCAATTAAGAATAATCAAGAACTTATCGATGAATTAAATAACCTACCACATCGTGAATATAAAGAAATTGTTGAAATTGTTTTAGATAAAGCATATGACAATTTTTATGCATAATATAAGTTGACAAAAAAATTAAATCTGTTATAATACATCTATAGTTTAGAAACAGCAAACAATAACACACTAACCTGAGAGATAATAAAATGACTACAAAATTAAATACAAACAAAACAGTCACTAGTAATGGCATGAAATGTAATAATGATACAGGTGATGCAGTTGTTTCATTATTCTTTAAAATAGGTGCAAGTCGTGGTAAAGATATAATTCCAGCATTTACTGATGCATATTACCAAAATAAAGAACTAGCGTTACGAGTTGCATTATGGTCACGTGATGTGCGTGGTGGTTCTGGCGAACGAAAATTGTTCAGAGATATTCTAACACATTTAGAAACTATTGATATTGATGCTGCTAAAGCTTTAATTGATAAAACAGTTGAGATAGGAAGATGGGATGACCTATTGGTGTTCAAAAAACCAGAACTACAACAAGTGGCTTTCTCTAAAATAAAAAGCACACTTGAGGCAGGATTGAACGCTAAAAGTTTATTAAAAAAAATCGATTCTCTTACGGAAGAAGAATGTCAAAAAATCATTGACAAGTTTTAATATGTTTAGAAAAATTCCCAGGATCAAATTGGCGTTTGCAATATATACAACACCTATATGATATATCTACGGGAATTTTTCTCTTTTTACCTAGTAATTTGTTTTTTTCTCTAGTAATACGTCGTTTTTCCTCTATTATTTGGTTTTCAATATCAGATCTATTTTTTGCAATATTACGAACTGAATTAGATATTTTTTGTATAATTTCTTTAGAACGATTTTTATTTGCATCTGAAATTTTTTTAGATCTTATTTTTTTAGTTTCTTCGGTCATATTTGCATGACCACATTTAGCACCAATTGAAATGTTTAATATAACCTGTTGATGCTCAATCAATGACCGATTGTTTTTTCTATCTATACATTTTTGGATAGATTCTTTAGTTGGGATAAATTTGGTAGCAGAGAATCTTTTATTTAACCAAAAATCTCTGAACTTCCATAATCTAGAAAGTATTTTACCTTCCCAGATAATTGCATCTTGTTTAGATTTAAACGTTTTTCTAATCAATATTATATCTGGTTCTCCATGATTTTTTCTAAAATCTTTCACTATTGTTGAACTTGTAAAATAAGAATTCCACAAGTCTGCTGGTTGACAATTATTTGCATATCGAACACCATAATACCATTTATTATGGGTAGTCCAACCAATTAAATAAGTAAACGGGATTGTTTTTGATTGATAAATAGACATGTTGATACTCCTTCATAGTATTAAAGTAGATGGGAACGGCTAATTCCGCGATCTACACTTATTTATCTTTTTTGCTTGACATTTCTTCTCACCTATTGTATAATACAATTTTATATTAACAAATAACCTGACAGGTACAATCATGACAGCAAAAGAAGAATTAAAACAAAAATTACAATCACAGCTATTTGATGCAAACACAGCTGCAAAATGGATGCCTAGAGAAAAATCATCGAAGCGAAATATCGCCAGAGACTTAATTAAATTCTTTGGATGGTCTCCAAAATTTTATCGTAAAACTTTAGTTTCATTAACTTCAGTCGTTGAAACACAAATGTGTGCAAATGATTGGGATAATATTAACTTTAGTCATGTACCATCATTGGCTAGTTCACGATACAAAAAAGCATTTAATAGACATACTACTAAATTTGCTGACTATGTTGAATCTTTAATTAAAGGTGATACATCAGTTAAGGTAAATGCCGGTGCAGTATTTCCATATGATGTTTTAAAAGGTATCGGTGGATACGGATTTAAAGCAGAAACGGACCATATCATTGCACAATGGAATGCATTACCAAATTTTGTCGGCGATGCTAATATTTTACCATTAGTTGATGTTAGCGGATCTATGAGTTGCCCAGCAGGTGGATATAACTCTAAAAGTTCAGTTACTTGTATGGACGTTGCGGTATCATTGGGATTATACTTAGCAGACAAAAATGCTGGTAAATTTAAAGATACATTTATCACATTTAGTGAAAAACCAGAGTTATTAACACTTCAAGGCAATATTGTTAATAAAGCTTCACAAATGATAGGATCACACTGGGGTATGAGCACTGATTTACATGCTGCATTTGATTTAATATTGAAAATGGCAGTTAAATTAAATATACCACAAGCAGAAATGCCAGAAATGTTATTGATAATGTCAGACATGCAATTTAACTGTTGCAGAAACTATGATGATAGTGCAATTCAAATGATAGAACGAAAATATTCTACTGCTGGATATGTTGTACCAAAGGTTGTATTTTGGAATATCAATGCATCAGATAATGTTCCAGTAACTGCTGATAAATCAGGTGCTGCATTGGTATCTGGATTTAGTCCAGCTATTGTAAAAGCATTATTAGCTGCTGATATGAGTGATTTCACACCATATGGCATTATGATGTCAACGATAACTAACCCAAGATATGACGTATGAACTATATTGACAAAACCATAGGTAGAATTAATGGTGTTTTGTTGGAACAAGGGTATGGATTATCCCAATCAGAATTAAAAGACATTGGCTACATTGTAGCCAATGCAATAATGTCTGGTATAATTGATACTTCTATTATTGAAGATACTGAACAATGGTTGACTAACAATCAGGATACAAAATGACACATAATATTAAGAAAATATGGTATTTTATTATATGGCTTATCGCTGATATTCGTAAAAATATAAGTTTTTGGCCAGTATATCTAACACTTGTTGGTATATCTATTCCTTCAATGATGATGACTGATAAAGAAACTAGTAAACTCATAGCAGGTTGTATACTTCTGTCAATACTATTAATATCATTTTTATATATGATTTTGTGGTGTATAATAAACCCAATAAAATACAAATACGAACAATATAAGCAAGAACAGCGCGATTTATTAAAAACTATCAAAGGTGATTAGCCAAAATACTTATTTGTGCATTTTTCAAAATGCCATCGTTGCATATTTAATCTATTAGAACTGGAAGCACTACAAAATGGACAATAAATTATTGGTTTTGGTAGTGTGACCGGTTTTATATAATTTGGATTTTTTTACAATTTTCAAAATGCCATCTTTTAGCATTAGATGCTCCCACAACTTCCAATAAACAATATGGACAACATAATGTTTTCGCAGGTTTTGGTATTCCTTTCAAAGCTGTGGAAATTTTTAATTTAGCTTCATCTGTTACTATTCCACGTTTCCCCTTTCTTACATTTTGTCTTCCTTTTGATGAGTTACTTATCTTTTCTCTTGTTTCAACTGACATTGTTTTTCCTCTATGTTTTAATCCGCATTTTGCTGAACTTTCTGGAGTGCAGTGAAACTTACCTCCACTATTTGATAAATTTAACCATTTTGGATTTTTTGCAGCATTTATTTTTGTTAAAAATTTATGTTCATAATTACATGCGTCGGTGGCAGATAAAAACGTTTTTCTTATTTCGTATAAAAATACATCAGTTCCATGCAAATTAATTAAATTTTTAATGATAGATGAAGATGTGAAGTATGTTGTCCATAATTGAGATGGGTGGCAGTTTTTTGCGTATCGAACACCGTAATATTTCTGCCCAGTTATTGTAAATGTAATACAATAAGTAAATGGTGTATAAATAGTATTGCTGGTCATATTAGTTCCTGTAATTAATGTAAGAATGATTAGAGTTAGTGAGACGGCAATCTGCGACTAACACCTTATAATGTATTTATATAAAATTCAATAAAACTTATAAACAAAGTCCGCAATGACAACTTCTGTTGTCAAATCAAATTCAATCCCACGTTTTTTAGCAGAACTCTTTAATCTATTAATAATTTGTTTATATTCTGGTCCATTCATACAATTATTTATTGACATTTATAGTTTGATGTTATATAATTTAATTTTACTAACACATAACATAGAGATTAACATGGATAACAACAAAATTAAAGAAATACACAGTAAAATTGAAAAATATAAACAACATATGGCTACACTACGACGTCTTAAACAAGATTTAATAGATGAAAACAACTTAGCTGAGCTTGAAAAGTGTAAAAGTAAAATTTTGCAAGTTCAAGGTAAGTTAAATGAGCTAATTGAAACATATAAGTTGCCAATGGTGTCAGAACATGCTATAATACGATACTTAGAACGAGTTAAAGGTATTGATATTAATGAAATTAAGAATGAGATACTAACTGATAACGTAAAAACTATGATGGAGTTTTCAAATAACAAACATATTACTGTAAAACGTGGTGATCATACTCTAGTGATAGAAAAAACACTGTAGTAACAGTAATACCAGCTTAGGGACATATATGACTAGTGTAATAATAGAATTTGATAAATTAAAACCACCAAAATTTTGGATTAATATTCAAAATTATATAGAAAATAAACATCCAGATAATTATGATATGTATAAAATGCTTCTTACAGCTGAATTAAGACGATATGATGGTCTACTAAACCCATTATTTGCATCTAATTACAATATGAACACTTTATATTTTAATAATAAACGTGGATATGATGCATTTGTTACTAAATGGAGTACACATAAACGATGAAAACTTGGATAGGCAGTGATTTCCATTTTGGACATAAGAAAATTATGACTTTTTGTCCTAATACACGTGTATATGATGACGTAACTCATATGAATGAATCAATGGTAGTAGACTGGAATACCATGGTTGACCCAGAAGACCTTGTATATATGTTGGGAGATATTGCTTTTCTATCAGTTGCACAGGCAGTTGGCTATATTTCACGATTAAATGGACGAAAAATACTAATAATTGGTAATCACGATCACATTTTATTAACACATCAACAATTTCGTGATTGTTTTGAAGAAATACACCAATATTTGGAAATAAAATATAATGGTAGAGATATTGTTATGTTTCATTACCCTATATGTGAATGGGCTAAAATGCATTATGGTAGTGTTCATTTCTATGGTCATTTACATGATAAGGTAAGTGGATTAGAACAGTACCGTGCACGAAATGTTGGTATGGATACAACTGGTAGTATTTTAACACTTCTCGATGATGCAATTAATGATGCATTGTCAGGACAAATTAAACAACATCATTAAATTAACAGGAAAAAACAATGAAAAATTTATATGAGGTAGCATTTATTAAAATAATATCAATCATAGCAGCCGCATTTCTACTTAGCTTGGTGATGTCATATCCATTGATGTTATTATGGAATGGCTGCTTAGTACCAGCGTTTTCTTTACTTAGTGAAGTTTCTTGGTTGCAAATGTGGGGTATTACATTTCTAATTCAATCATTGTGTAAAACTAGCAACAAATAGGAAATAAAATGGATCGAAATTTATTAAAACAATTTGTAATAGATAATCCAAATTTAGTAACTATGAAAGAATCATCATATCCAGGTGTTTATGTCTTAAAATACAAGAAAAAAGTATTTTATGACAATTTATGGAATGAATATTTAGAAGAATGCCGTGGAACATTAGTTGATGATGATTTCAACATTGTTTCATATCCATTCACTAAAATTTATAATTATGGGGTTGAATCAAAGTCGCCTGTATTAGAACCAGATACTATTGTTGATGCATATCGTAAAATTAATGGATTTATGGTATCTGTAACTTGGTATAATGATGATATATTAGTATCAACTACTGGAACTACAGATTCTGATTTTGTCACAATGGCGCGTGAAATAATTGAACCAACAATAGAAAAATATCGTGAAACTTGTAAAATGCTTCCAGAATATACTTTTATATTTGAATGTGTTCATAGAAATGATCCACATATTATTCCAGAACACGAAGGAATGTATTTTCTTGGGTGTCGAATTAAATTATATGGTTCAAAAATTGAAAGACCAGTCAATATTGACTTTGGATGTTTTGATGTTGAAAAAACTAGTTGCACCATTACTGAATTATTGAATACAATTAAAACTGTTAAACATGAAGGTTTTGTATTCTATACAAGTGATGGAATAAGTGCCAAAATCAAAAGTCCTTATTATTTGGTTAAAAAGTTTGTAGCTCGTAATAAGAATACAACTAAGCTAATGGCACATAATGTAAAAGAAAAAGTTGATGAAGAATATTATCCATTAATTGACCATATTCAATCAAATATTGAAGAATTTACATTATTAGATGAGCAATCCCGCTTAGAATTGGTTAGAAACTTCTTAGAATACTATGAAAATTAATATTGTATTAAAATGGGTTGCATGTGCAGTAACATTAGTTGCTGCACTTCTTACCAGCTTTCAAATATATCCTTTAAACATATATATGTTAAATGCTGGTTCATTCTTATATATGATATGGAGTATACGGGTTAAAGAACTTAATTTGGTTCTTGTGAATGCCGGATTATTAATAATTTATTTTATCGGCGCATTAAAAAGCTTCTTGACTTTATCTATAAATGCTATATAATATAAATGAATCAATATGACAAAAATATTAACTATAAGCCCAGAAAAAGGGTCATTTATAAAAACTAACAGGATAAAACAATTAATGGAAGAAGGAAAAGATCCCAATGAAGATGAATATCTTAATTCAATTTTAAGCTTGGAACAACAAAAGATTGAAAGAGAAAATGATGTAGAATGGCAAAAAAATAATTTAGAATATGACTTGCGTTCAACTGAATGGATCATTGACAAAGTAAAAAAATCTGATACATATGCACAAAATTTATATGCTGCATTATGCAATAATGAATTTATTCAACCAGATAATACTTGGGATATTCTTAAAGAACAATATTGGGGTTGCAGTTGGCGATATGCCGGTGGAATAATTTCAGATATTCAAGAAAAAGGTGATTATATTGATTGGTATTGTTCTGGATTTAGATCAGACACTGCATTTGTTAATGGATTTGTTAGTGAAAGTATAATTACTGAAGAAGTTAAAAATGATCTTAAAAAAATAGGATGGGTAGTAATACCAAATAAAGATAATGACAGTATATAAAGTAGAAGATATCTTCACTGATATACCAGATGACCCTGATAATATTCTGATGAAGATACCAGAGGAAATCTGTAAACAACTTGGATTAAACCCAGGTGATAACGTAACAATTAAATTGGAGGATGGTGGATTAATAATCCAGAAAAATGAGTAAATCAGATATGATAGAAATGACCGGAAAGGTCAATGATGTATTACCAGGTAATATGTTTAAGGTACAAGTAGAAAATACTGACCATATATTATTATGCTACTTAGGTGGTAAACTAAAACAGCATAAAATACGTGTTATACAAGGTGATTCAGTTAAAGTTGAAGTAAGCCCGTATGATTTAACACGTGGTCGAGTAACATATAGGTTATAATATGAAAATTACTGTAATAAGTGATTTACATCTTGAATTTAGTACACTTAAAATAGAAAACAGTCAAGAAGCAGATGTATTAATACTTTCTGGTGATATTCTTATGGCTGAAATTTTACATGAATACCCTGTAACTTTAACAGAACTTTCTCTTAATGCAATTAGACATTCTAAAGCTATTAAATTTAGAGAATTCTTACAATCATGCTCTGACAAATTTAAAAATGTAGTGTATGTAGCAGGAAACCATGAATTTTATAGTGGCAAATTTTATTCTGGATTGGATTATTTAAAAGAAGAATGTTTAAAATATCCAAACATACATTTCTTAGAAAATAAATCAGTTATTATAGATGATGTTATATTTATAGGGGCGACATTATGGACAGATTGTCACAAAGAAGATCCACTTACCATGTACCATTTACCATATCTAATGAATGACTACGTTACTATAAAAAATGATAATGCTGATTATAGAAAATTAAGAATATCTGATACAATCAATCGTCATAAAAATTCTTTAGCTTATATAGAAAATGCTGTAAAAAATGCGCCATCTGATAAAAAAGTAGTAGTGGTAACACATCATTCACCAAGTTATTTAAGTATAAGTGAGAAATATAAAAAAGATCATGAAATGAATGGTGGATACCATAGTGATTTATCTAGCTTTATTTTGGATAATCCAAACATCTTACTATGGACTTTTGGTCATACCCATGAAGTATTAGATTATAAAATAGGAACTACCCGACTAGTATGTAATCCTCGTGGGTATGAAGGTGATTCATACAATGAACGTACAGGTTGGAATCCTAATCTTTTACTGGAGATATAAATGACTAACGAACTCAGTATAAGTAACATGATACGACAAACAGCATTTGATACTGCAGATTTTTATGCAAAAGTCGCCGACCATATTGAACAGTTAGAAGAAACTATTGAAGTTCTTAAACACAAAATAGACGAACAAAATAAATTATTGAATGCAGAAGTAGATGATTTAAAATAATCATTGACAACTCACACAATATAAACTATAATACACACAACTTAAACACAAGAGGAAATAAAATGCCAGCATTGATACCAATGGTAGTTGAACAAGAAGCACGCGGTGAACGTTCTTATGACATCTATAGTCGATTATTAAAAGATCGAATTATTATGTTAGATACAGATGTAAATGAACATTCAGCAAGTATTATAGTTGCGCAGTTGTTATTCTTAGAAAGTCAATCTAATGATGAGATTCAATTCTATATTAATAGCCCAGGTGGCAGCGTGACAAGTGGGTTAGGTATTCTAGACACGATGGATTTCATAAAACCGGATATTTGTACTATAGTGATAGGAACTGCCTGTTCTATGGGTTCATTGCTAGCTAGTTCTGGAACACCTGGGAAGCGTTTTATTCTTCCTAGATCGAGCCATATGATACATTCAGTTTCAGGAGGGTCGCGTGGAACTGTATGGGATGCTGAAATTCAAATGGAAGAAATGGTGAGATTAAATAATCTTTTAACTGAAATTTATGCTAAAAATACTGGAAAAACAGTTGAAGAATTGAAACAGGCAATGGCTAGAGATAATTATATGGATGCCAACTCCTCAGTTGCATTTGGGTTAGCTGACAAGGTATTGACATCCAGAATTTAACACTATTATTTAATTTACATTTTGGCCCATGATATCTTCTATAAGTATTATGGGTCACTTGTTTATTACATAATTCACAAACCCTACCTTCTATAAATCCTTCTATTGGTACAACACTCTGAATAGTATTCACACCGTCAGTATACCATTTAGGTTTATTATATCTACCAGGCCAAAAACCCAATGGGATATCATCATTAGTTTTGACCATTTTATTAATACTTCCATTTGTATACCATTTAAATGAATTATACGTTCTCTTATTTTTTAATATACCGCTACCATATGAATGCCCATTAAACCACCCATCTGGACATTCGAAACTTAAAATAGAATCAGTACCGTTCGTATACCATCTTTTTCCATGAATATATACTTTTTTCAGTGTATCACTTATTTTTTTATTTGTTTCTGAACTGGATGGTAATCTTCCTGGTTTAAATCCTTGTGGGATGTTAGTGGGTAATACTAATCGTTGATGTATTCCATCATTACACCATATGTATCCTTTTACAGTTTTTGTTTGTTTTGGGAATGGATTAAATAATCTACCATCTATAAATCCATTTGGACAGATGTGACAATGACGTTCTTCTTTACCATTATTAAACCATCTTTTATTTTTATTAATTTCTCGCACCCGTGCTATACCTTCAACGGTGCTCTTAAACCGCTTTTTATTATTATTAGATACATGTTTATTTAATAAAAGAGGATCACCCCAATTTTCAAGAATTGTTGAGTTTTCATAATCATATGATTCTTCTGGGTTCTTGGATTTAAACAAAATTTCTATATTATATTCATGAATATTTGATTTATTTATATACGAAGAAGAAGTAAAATAATGTATACCTATATCATCTTCAGGGTGAATTTTTAATGCAATATTGGCATATCTATATCCAATATAAAATTTGTTAGATTTTTGGTGTGTCAATCTATACACGTATGATAAATACATAGCTGTGACTCCGACAAGTTGTAGAGTAGTTGGGAACCCCACGTTCCGTGAACTACATCTTTATTTATCAAAAATCATATAATTTCGATTGACAAAATAAATTATATCTAGTATAATATGATTTTTAATCAAATTGGAACGAATTATGAATATATCAATATCTAATATCTCAAATAGGGATACAACATCATTAAAAATAGTTAAAAAGAGGGTATAATATGTTGTTGTTTTTATGGTTTGCACTATGTATTGCTGTTGCAGTAGGTGCTAATAATAGAGGTCGGAATGGCCTTGGTTGGTTTGTTCTTGGTTTAATATTTTCACCGGTGATTGCTGGTATATTTTTAATGATACTAGGTGTATCAAAAGAGAATTGATGAAAGAACCTTGGGAAGTTATATCTTTACTAGAAGCAGACAATAGTAGATTAGCAAAAAAAAGTATTATCTGCACAGAAATAATATCATCAAATGATATATTTTTTAATGGATGTAAACTAGCATTAGATGCTATGATTACATTTGGTATTAAAAAAGTTCCTGAAAAAACTGAAGATACTGGACCTGGGTTATCGTGGGACGATTTCTTAAATGTTGCTAATACATTTATTAATCGTTCCTGTACTGGCAATGCTTCTAAAGATGCAGTAATTCAACTAATGGAAACTGCAACACAAGAACAATGGAATAAGTGGTATCGTAGAATACTTATTAAGGATCTGCGATGTGGAGTTAGTATAAAAACACTAAACAACACAACTAAAAAGTATCCACAATACCAAGTTCCTGTGTTTACTTGCCAACTTGCACAAGATAGTATAAAATATGAGTCTAAAGTATGTGGAAAAAAACTTATTGATATCAAAATGGATGGGGTTCGTGTTATTACTATCGTTTATCCTACTGGTAAGGTTAATCATTTTAGTAGAAATGGTAAAGAATTGTTCAATTTTGAACATATAAAACAACAATTTTCTTTTGCAGCTTCTAAATTTACAGAACCAATGGTATTTGATGGTGAAGTAATGAGTTCATCTTTTCAAGATATGATGAAACAACTGTATAGAAAAGAGAATGTTTTAACAAACGATGCAGTTCTGTATTTATTTGATATGCTTACCTTAGCAGACTTTGAAAAAGGTATTTGTAAAATACCACAAGAAAAACGTTCTGAAAATCTAACAAATTGGTTTCAAGATAAGTTATTTTTGCAAATGTTAAATGTGCGAGTGATTAAACAAGAATTAGTTGACTTAGATACAAACGAAGGATATAGTAGATTACTTGAAATTAATAAAACTGCAATTGATGGTGGGTATGAAGGGATAATGATAAAAGATCCATTGGCACCATATGAATGCAAGAGAACATTTTCATGGCTCAAACTTAAACCATTTATTGAAATAACTTTGGAGGTAATTGGTGTTTATGAAGGAAAAGACAAAAATACAGGGCTACTGGGTGGATTTATCTGTTCAGGAAAAGATGATGGAAGGCAGATTACCGTTAACGTTGGTGGGGGGTTTAATGATAATAATAGATCTACTTTTTGGGAATCCCGTAATGAAATTATTGGTCAGCTTGTTGAGGTAAGAGCTGACGGAATAACGCAAAATCAAGATGAGACATACAGTTTGAGGTTTCCACGCTTTAAAAGTTTCAGAGGATTTGAACCAGGTGAAAAACTATGAATGCAAAAGAAAATACATTTAGAGCATTAGAAGGTAAAACATTATTAGTTAAAAGTTGGAAATGCTCGGTTAAATGGCATAAATGGACAATGTGGATGGAAGCAAAAGAACATACTACAGAGTATTATCGTTCACGTACACAAAAACGATATTGTATAAACTGTAATTTACGAGAAGACCTATAATGAATAATGTCGAATGCCCAATATGTGGTGCTAGGATGTTATTGTTTACATCACTCAATGTAAAAATATGCGTAGATTGTTGTAAAGAATTTGACTGGCAATTAAAACCAAAACAACAACCACTAATAAAATATCAACGATAAATTCAATAAGGACATGGATGTCTATAATAAAACCAATCACATCAAAATCAAGAATATTATCTGCACAATTTAGTGTAGAACCAATAATAGATATTGATCCATTGTCAACAGAAATGGCAGATCAAATTAGCAAAGAAATCGATAAAGAAATAATATTTGATTTACACAAACTAAATTTAAACTGGCAGTTTGTAGAATTACCGGAATCGTGTATAGAACCCGATGTAAAAGAATGGTGTGAACAAAATTTAAAAGGAAAATACATCAACCATTATTCAAAATGGCTGATAGAACAACAAGAAGACGCTACTTGGTTTATACTAAGATGGGTTAATTAACAACAATAGGAATACAAATGAATAATACTCGATAATAACTTTATACAATTATTTTAACTTTTTATATTTTCTAGTTATTCGTTTTGGATTTTCTTTACATGATTTAACATGTCTAGTGATTCCTGTACCTTGTCCAAACAGTTGATGACAAAATGGACATGATTCTTTTTCAATTAATTTACCTGTTAATGGATTCGCAATTTTATTTGGGTTATGCAAACATCTAGATTCGTGTGCCTTTATGTTATTAGTCGCAATATTTGATGAACAAAACTTACAACTAACAATTGCAGGTTTTGATTTAACTAATGGGGGTTTTTTATTAGGATTGTGAGTACAATAATAGGTTTCGTGAAATACGATACCATTACCAATTGAAAATAATTTATTACAGTATTTACATGGAGCCTTTGTAATTTTTTTCCCGGCATATTTATGAATTTTCTTATTAGGGTTGTTAATGCAAAACATTTCATGAAGCAAAATTGCACTATTTTTTGCAAAATGTTCTCCGCAAAATTTACATTGTGTTGTTTCATATACTTTTCCAAGCGGTCCCCAATTATTTGCTCCACTGGTTTTATTCATCAATATTCCAGTATGAATATCAATTCTACCATAATGATTTATTAAAATAATTTCATAATTGGTAGCAGTATCTTTTGTAATATTATCAGAAAAAATTACAATTAATGATGGGTCTGGTGTTTTTACATTATTATGTTTTTCAGATGGTCTATTAGATCTTCCTTCTCCAATATAATATAAACTACCAGAGGGGCCGTATTCATCATCGTGTTCACGTAAATACCCATATACACAACACCCAGAAAGTTGTTTGATATGTGTTAATAATGTAGGATTTAGATAATTTTTTATATATTCTGGTAGATTACTTATATCCTCTACAAATAAATTTTGAGGTTGATTGACAGAATCGATTTCATGTGGTAAAATATGTTTACTAAATAACATTGTTGATGCTCCTTCAAAGCATTAAAGTGGTTGGGAATTGGTAGTTCCGTGAACCACACTTATTTATCTACTTAAACAAAAGGAATACAAATGAACAATTCAATATTTGAAGATCAACGTAAGTTTATGCAAGCGAGTGATCAAACAGTTGACAAATACAATGAAGGACAGTATAATCTATACTACAACTTAATTAAAGAAGAAGTGCAAGAATTAAAAGAAGCTTTTGAAGCAGACGATAAAGTTGAAGTTCTTGATGCGCTTCTTGATATTATTGTGGTATCCATTGGTATGGCGTATTCTGCTGGTTTTGATATTGAAGGTGCGTGGAATGAAGTTATTCGTTCTAATATGAGTAAAGTAGACCCAGAAACTGGTAAAGTATTAAAAAGAGAAGATGGAAAAGTATTAAAACCGGCTACCTTTTCAGCACCTAATTTAACCCCATTCTTAGTAAGGTAATAAATATGGCACAATATTCAAGATACTGGTCCTGCTCCAAATTGGCAGATTGGATACGTGGAACTGAAAAAGGTTCTTCTAAATCTGGTCGTGGATGGTCTGAATGGACAAAGGCATCAAAAGAAAATCATCCCTATAGACATTGGTTAGCAGAAGACGGATTAGATTATCTTCAGAATTTTGTTTATTGGCCATCTAATAGAATTAATGACATTATATACTATTTCAATAATAGATGGGTTACTAAATCACACGCATTAACAGCCCATCCACGTGATGTTAAACCAGGTGCCTGGTGTGATGTTGGCCGTAGATTTCTTCCTTGCATGTTTAATGAATTAGTTGATTTTGTTGAAATAGAACAAGCTTGGTCTCAAGTAGTGTGGGATGAAGATGCTAGAAAGAAATTTAAAACACCATGGTGGAGAAAATCGTTCCTTAGACTTCGTACTTGGCGTTCACCCGAAGCTGGAATGGAATATTTAAATTGGGCATCAACCTTAATAGTGGATGAGACCTGGGGTATAGATAAATCTCATCCAGATTATGGAAAACTATCACTCCAAGCAGAAAATGCATTAGAAATTAAAGCATTATATCAATGGTGGACTGAAGTATATCTAAATAGACCAGATCCTTATGATATAAGTGGATGGAGTGAAATATGTAACAGAACTCGTGCAGATGGTGATATATTATCAATGTTTGACCGTGAAAATACAACACCAGATGAAGTTGCTGAACGAAATGTTTCTCATACTGAATTAAAACGGATAGAAGAAGAATATGAAAAGGAAGAAGAAGAAATGATGATACGACTAATACGTATTAGAAATAGTTTATGGACATAGTTAGTAATTTTTGTAATAAATGCTGTAATGAGCGTCACTATTCTAATAAATATGATGCTTATTACTGTGAATTATGTAATAAATGGATGGAAGAGAAATGTGATGATGAAAATTGTGAATTTTGCTCATCGCGTCCAAATAAACCTAGTCAAATGGAACTGAATAATGGCTAAAATAATCAAAGTTGCTGGATCTTCGGCAAAACCTAAAAAATCTAAGAAAACTAAAATCACAAGTGCTACTATTAGAGAAAATAGGGGCAAGGATTTAAGTCCAACTTGGGATAATTGTGAACAATTAGATGCATTACAATTTCTAAAACACTATCATAGTGCAATGCAATATTATAATGTACAATTCAATGGTAAAGATCTTAAACCGGCAGTTATTAAATGGATGGAAGCTAATGAATTAGACAAAACTTTAATAATTTCATATAAGAAGACTAAAGACTGGCGTACAAGTAGTACAATGGGTGCTATTGCCAGTTGTTTATTAAGAGGTATGCCAGAACAACGAGATGATTTTAATAATGGCTCAAATATAAAAGAATGGTTGATAAATTCTATTAATACAACGGTAGAAGCTGGCAAAGCAGACATCGAATCTGATGAAGAAACCGATAAAAAGGCAGCTGCTCCTGTTATTAACATTCAAGAACGTGTTCGTGAAGCAACGGTTAGAATGACGGATGAGATAGAAGATGCTATTGAAGTATGGATAGAAGCACCAGATAAATTTGATCCAAAACAAATTAAGATTCTTAATTTACTTAAAGGAAAAGAAGCAAAACCAGTCCATGCTAGGATAATTAAAGAATTTTATTATTCTGGTTTACAGGAAATTACTGAAGTTATTGAAGGTACTGATGAAGATCTGAAAGAAGGATATAGTCACCGTAATAAAAAACAACTTAATAATTTATTAGCATTCTATAAAGAAATTGACGCAGCTTGTACCATGTTAATGGAGGAAGCAAAAGTAACTAGGAAACCTAGAGTTAAAAAATCAGTACCAAAAGATAAAGTAGTTGAAAAACTTAAGTATTTAAAGACTTTTGAACCATTGAAGATAGTATCAATTAATCCAACTGATGTAATTGGTTCTAATATCCTATGGATATATAATACTAAGACAAGAAAAATCGGTAAATATATAGCAGATGAATTGACAGGACCACTTACGATAAAAGGAACTACTATAGTTGGTTTTGATGAGCATAAAAGCGTTCAAAAAACAGTTAGAAAACCGGAAGAGAAGATAATTGAATTTAAAAATTCTGGAAAAATAGCATTAAGAAAATTCTTAGAAGATATCAATGCTACTGATACCAAAATGAACGGCAGAATTAATGAAGATACGGTATTATTGAAGGTTGAATAATACAGTAGTATAAAAACACCGTATTATATGTAAATACTAATATGATACGGTTTAATAAATTAATAAACGCACATACTAAAGATATGGATGCAATAAACCAACAAAGACGATATTGGTTAGTTGCTAGTTCTATCGTATATGTTGCTGTTATAATTTTAATATTTGGATGGGATTGGATCACTAACGTCCATCAAAAATCACTATGGTGGATATTCATCTCACTATCATTACTAATAAGTATTAATTGGTGGTATTGGACAATGGAAGTCATATCACATTTATTAGTGCATCAACAGAAAGAAGTAGAATTTATTAAAGAATTATTAAATGATATAAAAGAACTTCAAGACATCATTAAAAATAACATTGACAACCAAGATTAAATACTATATGATAGTATTTTTTAACTTTTATAAGACATAATAATGAATAAAATTGGATTTGCCTGTAAAATTTCTGCTGTTAATGATAAAAATGAAATTGTTTCTATCCCAAAATATAATACAAAAACAACAACTATTGCATGGTTGAATAAACAAACTAAAAAAACTGCTGAAACTAAATTGATGTTATTATTACGGCATAATTTAGAAGCAACTTGTAAAGCAGTAGAATATGTTTCTAAACAAAATCCATCATTGAGACTTTTCAGATTAACGTCTGATATTTTACCAGTCTATACTCATACGGACTGGACATATTTTTATCAATCAGAATCTATTCAACAACTATTACAGCAAAAATTTGCGGCAATTGGTGATTTAGCAAGACACCACGATGTGCGATTATCTTTTCATCCTGGACAATTTTGTTGTTTAGCAAGCGATCGACCAGATGTGGTAGAAAATAGTATTGCAGAATTTGAATACCACGCTGATATGGCACGTTGGATGGGATATGGTAAAACCTTCCAAGATATGAAAATTAATGTACACATTGCTGGTAAACGTGGTCCTGCAGGAATGCTTGAAGCATATGAAAAATTAAGTGATGTTGCTAAAAACTGTATAACAATTGAAAATGAGGAAATGACCCATGGACTTGATGCTTGTCTTACTATTGCTGACAGGATTCCTGTCGTTCTCGATATTCACCATCATTTTATCAAAACTGGAGAATACATCAACCCCGATGACCCACGGGTTGAAATGGTTATTCAAAGTTGGCGAGGTGTTCGCCCTACTTTACATTATTCTATTAGTAGGGAAGATGTTTTGGCCAATCATTGCGCCAGCACTAAACCAGATCTTAACTTACTTTTAGAAGCTGGACATTCTAAACAAAAACTTCGCGCACATTCTGATTTCTACTGGAACGATGCTGTTAATAACTGGGCATTGACATTCTCAGATAAATTTGATATACTTTGTGAATCAAAAGCCAAAAATTTAGCGAGTTTTAAATTATATGATTATAGAACAAGAAAATATCTGGACCAATCAGTGGTTTTATAATAATGCTAAATGGCAACTAAAATTTGTCTGGTTGCCAGTACGCTGTGATAAATCTAATAGATTATTATGGTTTACGTATGCTTATCGTGGTGATATTTCAGTAAATACTTTGGTTGACTCTGGTATGAATAAAGTAACGATACCTGAAACCAGGTGGCTTAGAAAACAAGAGTATATATTCGGTAAAATAGCAGGAACGATATAATAAAGGGGCTTAATGCCCCTTTACTTATTTTGCTTTTTTCGGTCTACCACGTTTTTTAGGAACAAATGATACAACTGTTGGTCCTTTTGCTACTAATTCTTTTTTAGTTCTTTTAGGAACTTTTTTTACAACTTCTTTTATTTCTACAACCTCAGATATTTCTGATACTACTTCTTCTTTAATTTCTTTTGGTTTTTTAACACGTTTTACTACTTTCTTTTCAACAACAGCAACTTCTGCTACTACCGCTACTTCTTCTTTAATTCCAAATAATTTTTTAATAAAATTTAACATAATTTCTCCTTGTTATGTATTTATAATTGATCAATTGTCTTCATACAACTTACTGGTAAATCCCAAATATGTTGTTTTTCTAATCCTTTTTCTTGTGCAAATCTTTTTGCATCACAATTTCCACATACATGGTAATAATGATTATTAATTCTGTTTGGATCCATTTTACCACGTTCTCTTTGAAATAACTCACCACAACAGTCACACATTAACGTAATAATAGTCTTTCGTCTATTATAATTGTGTATAACCCCCAATTTACTAGTTCTTTCATGAACTGTCATTATATATTCTGATTTAATAAACATAATACTATTTACATTAAGATTATAAAACCTATTGATAAATACTTAGAAATAACCCAACGAGGTATAAAAGAATATGACAAAACAAATAATAAACATTGGAACACAGGGTAACGATGGTACGGGTGATAGTATAAGGGATTCATTTGATAAAGTTAACAAAAACTTTACTGAATTATATGCTGTTTTTAAAAGTGGAAACATAGCATTTAGTGATTTATCGGATGCACCAGGTACTGCAAATTTTGTAATAACTAGTATAGTTGCAAATGGTGCAACAGTTACATATAATTTTACAAATCCTAATACAACATATGGCAATCCATACCCAATTACAAGTTCTGTTATCATCAGTGATATGGCACCGACTGGGTATAATGGCACATTTGTTGTTGTAAGTGCTACTGCAACATCCGTAACTGTGTCTAATTCAACAACGGCTTCTGTAATAACATATGGATTGATAACTAGTACAATATATGGTATTAATCAAATTATAACTGGAAGCACTGATGGTACTAGATTAACTGCCAGAACAATCCTCTCAAGTGATAACAGTATAACTATTGATAAATCTAGTAATATAGAAATAGATTTTAAAGTAGCTCCACAATCTATAGTTGCAACATTATCAAGTGATGTTGCGCCAAAATTATCTGCACCATTAAATGCAAATACCTATACAATAGGTAATTTACCAGATCCGGACATCACTACACTTAATAATTTTAATACTACCTGGGGTGCAGCTGGTATAAACACACCATCAACTATATCTAATTTAGCAGTAAACGTAAATTATGGTGCTAGACATTATGTAAATGGTGTTGCAAGCAATATTACAGCAGCAACCTCAACTACTCCCGCAATTGCTGGTACATATACCATATCTGCAACATTAATTGGTCAATCAACAATAACAGCAACCGATTTTATTGGAACAATTGGTGTAACTACTGCAACATCCGGCGCATTTACTACTTTGAGTGCTAGTGGAACAGTTAGTGGTACTGGATTTTCTACATACTTAGCTAGTCCACCTATTATAGGAGGTACTACTGCCTCTTCTGGATTCTTTACTTCGTTGACATCAACTAGTTTATCAACTCCGACGATTTCAAGTGCTACTGCTACTGCATTAGGGATTGATTCTGGAACAACTGGTGCAATTAATATAGGAACCAGTGCAAATGCAAAAACAATAACAATTGGTAATATAACAGGTGCATCTGCATTGATATTAAGAAGCGGTTCAGGTGGAATATCATTAACCGGTACAATTACTGCAGGAGCAGTCGGTGCTAGTTCATTAACAACTACTACTATAACATCTGGCGATGCAGCAACTGCTGGTACTATAACTGGTACATGGACTTTAACATCTGGATCTAAATTAAATGCAACTTATGCTGATTTGGCTGAATTTTATGAAGGCGATGCAGAATATGAACCAGGAACTGTATTAGTATTTGGTGGGGATAAAGAAGTTACTAAATCAAGTGTTGTTAATGATTCTAGATTGGCTGGTGTAGTTACAACAAATCCAGCATATGTATTAAACACAAATCAATCTGGATTGAAAACTTGTATAGCATTAGTTGGAAGAACTCCATGTAAAGTAATTGGCAGAGTTAAAAAAGGTGATTTATTAACAACATCTAATTCACCAGGGTGTGCAATAAAAGCATTAGACCCTAAAATAGGTTCAATTTTAGGAAAAGCATTGGAAGATAAAATCACTGGTGAAGTTGGTGTTATTGAAATTGCTGTAGGGAGATCATAATGACAAAACAAGTAATTAATATAGGTGTAACAGCAAATGACAGAAGTGGTGACCCGATACGCACAGCTTTTAATAAAGTAAATCAAAATTTTACCGAACTTTATACATTAACTGGCGGTACTGCTGCTGATTTACAAGAATTAGTACAAGATTACGCTGCCCCTTTATTTACACATAATTATCATACTGGTATAACCTTTACATATGATGATATTAATAATAGATTAGTAGCAGTAGTTTCTGATAACGACAGTTCATACGTAACTAGTACTAATTTAACAACAATTTTAGATTCTTATGCTACGGAAAGTTTTGTAACAACCCAAGGATATATTACATCTAACGGATTACCAAGTCAAACTGGAAATAATGGAAAATATTTATCAACTGATGGAAATGGTACATTAACCTGGAAAAATGTAAACAGTTTAAATAACGGGTCTTATGTATTAAATATTGATTCATATGGTAATGTTACACTACCAGGGACAACTGTGTTTCCAGGTAATAATTACGGACAGTTTCAAACACCGCCCGCACAAAATACATATGTAACAGAGATAACACCAATTGTTATATTTTCAGGAACAAATAATTTAGTTGAAACCATGAAAGCAACTATTCAAGTTCAAGCAGATGGGGTTGATGTAGGAAATGTTTTTACATATCATTCGCAAATTTGTGAAATATTAGTTGTTCGTAAAAGAATATATGATGCAAACATTGATTCTACGTCTTATGCAGTTGAGGCAATGGTATATGGTGTGATTCATACTTCAACAAATCAATTAGCAACATTTGATGCACACTGGAATCCAACAACAAACAAGATTGAAATTACTATGACTCGCGATCCATCTTATATTGGAGTTAATGCAAGAGTAATTGCAATAGAATCAGTTAATTTAGCACCTTAAGGAAATAAAAATGGCAATTAAACCGTTCGCAATACAAGGCGCCGACCTAATACTAGGTGGCGTAAATTTACAAGCAGGTACAACTGGTGTTGTTATTCCTGGCATTACTCAAGCAACTAGCTATAAAGTAGAAGAAGTTAATACTGTCTGTGTCAAACATAAAATTACCGTTGTAAGGTTGACTTGCTATTTGACTTTCACTATAAAAGAAACTGAATCCTAATTGTTCAAGTTCCGTTAACACTTGTTTTACTATGATAGATTCTGCCTTATCTCTATGTTCTATATTTTGGTTGTGAATATGATGTATATGTAGGTTATATTGTTTGTATTCAGATTCTGTTAATAATTTGTAAATCATACCAAGACTATCTAGTCCGCCTGAGTACATGGCTAAGATTGTTTGTTGTTCCATATATAAAATGTATAAACCTCATTAATAGGATGTTCAAATGGGAAAGGTGTTAGTTCTTCTGCTTTGGGAAAATACACAGCATATTTTGTTGACCAATTTGGGTTAAGAAAAGACCGAGATATAAACCGATCACAGTTAGGTAATATTACACTTAGGAGGTTTTCTGTAAATTCTTTTCCAAATGATAACCCACCATCTATAATAATAGTATCCCAATGATTGTTTAATTCAAACCAATCTTTATTCTGTATTTTAGGATCTGTATACTTTGGTTATAAATCCCATGCTTCTGTTGCAAGTGGTAATAATAAATGTGTACTGCCAAGTAATAAAACGCTACCTATGCAATATTGTTCAAATACGCGATAATCAGTTTCATCAGGAGCTGCTGGCCATTTTAATGATGTCCAAAATTCTTTATCGGTATGTATGCTCATAACGATATTTAGGCTAAATATAGGAACAACATAAAAAAAGAGAGTAATACAAATTATGACAACAATATTATGGACAGAAAATACTGGATATTCTTTAGGAACATTACCAGAAAGAGCTGCTGTCACAATACAATTACCAGTACCATCTACACCAATTGGTGTTTTATATTCTGTTATATCAGGTGAACTGCCTCCTGGATTGGAGTTAATTGGACATACAATAACTGGAAATCCATTCATAGTTGCAACGGCTACTACATTTTCATTTTGTATTAGAGCTACGTATAATAATGAAATATCCGATAGAACATTTTTTATTACTATTACTGGCGCAAATCCACCAGAATTTGTAATTCAAGATGCTAATTTAGATATAGGACCAGTTCATCAGTTTTTTGCAATTGATAAGACATATATTGAATACAAATTAGAAGCTACTGAATTAATACCATCCTTACGCCCAAATTTAACATTTATAATTATTGATGGAATACTACCACCTGGATTAACATTAAGTAAAAATGGTGTAATATCAGGAATTGTTGATGAATTGACCGCAATTCCACCAGATAATGCACAAGGAATTTATACTTTTACAGTATCAGTTACGGATGGGTTCTTATATACAAATAAACAATATACTATTTATATAGTTGGTCCATCATACTTATCAGCTGATAATATATCAATATTGGATGGTAATCATTTATTTACAGCAGATGTAACATCATCACGCCCAATACAGTGGGTAACTTCAGGCAACTTAGGAACATATAAATCAAATAATTATATAACAATCCCTATTGAATTAATTGATAATACCAATGTACTATTTAGTATTGATAATAATGATTTATTACTTCTTTCAGAAATTGGACTTAATTTTGATCGGGTAAACGCTACATTATATGGAAATGTACCCTATCAAGAATTTCGTATATACAATTTTACAATAACAGCGACTAGATATAATTACTATACTGGTGAATCATTATCATCTTCTAAAATATTTACACTAGAAATTGCTGGTATAAATAATTATATAACTTGGGATAGTGTTTCAGAATCTGGTGCAGTATTAGTAGCTAAATTAGGATATGAAAATTCTCATGGATTACCACAACAAGATCAAGTTGCTTCTATAATAATAATGGATGGTGGTTCTGGATATAACATAACACCAAATATAACACTGATTCCAACTGATGGCGGAACTGATGCATTAGCTTATTGTACTATCAAAAATGGAAGTATATATAGTGTTGATGTCATATACCCAGGTTCAGGATATATTACCCCACCAAACATAAACTTATCACATTCTTTGGGTACTATTGATGTTATACAACCATCAACATTATTTGTTTCTGCAACTAGTTCTGTAAAAAATTCAATATTAGAATATTCAATAGTTGGTGGTGTATTGCCACCTGGTTTGGCAATGACTGCCGATGGAGAAATAACAGGTAAAGTTGATAAAAATAAACTAACTAGATTTCAAGGAACTCCATTTGATAATAATGTAACAATTTTTGATAATACAACAACAACGTTTGATGATGTCTTTACATTTACAGTGAAAGCATATAATCAATATGGGGTTAGTTTTCAATCATTCTCTATAACGATTGATTCTAGAAATATAACAGATTACAGTAATATTATAGTTAAACCAATGCTAATTAGTAAACAACGAGCGGAGTGGAACGATTTTATAAATAATACAACAATATTTCCATTAAGCAGTTTATATAGACTTAATGATAATAATTTTGGATTAAATATAGATTTAGAAATGCTAATATTTGCTGGTATAGAAACCTCTACTATTGAATCTTACGTAAATGCGGCATTATTAAATAATAAGAAAAAAAGATTTTTATTTAATAATATTAAAACATCAATCGCAATAGATCCAGTGTCAAATCTAGAAATATATGAAGTAGTATATATAGAAATGATTGATCAAGAAGAATTAAATAACAAATATTTACCAAAAAGTTTTAATTACAACGGCGTTACCTATAATTCTAATAATGTTGAAAGTTGGCAATTAAATATATCCGAAGCAATAAATTCACATGGACAACAATTAACTAATAACCAAGAACTATTGACATTATGGATGAGAACATTAACTAAAATGCAAATCCCTGGTTTTGTATTGGGAATACCATTATGTTATTGTAAGGTAGGCACTGCGGCAAGCATTGTGCTAAATATAAATAATTATATTAATAACAAATCCAACAATTTTAATTTTAATAATATAGATTACACCGTAGATAGATATATTATTGATTCCGTATACAATCAAACAGGACCTCAATATATAATTTTTAATAATAATAGGACAACAGTATGAGTAGTAACATAAATTATACATCAATAGATGAAACATATCCAATAGCGGGGACTAATAATAATACACAAGGATTTCGTGATAACTTTACTGCGATAAAAAACGGATTGGCAGAAGCATCTGCTGAAATATCTACATTACAAATAGAAATTACTAATATAAGTGGTGGTGTAGGTTCAGCTGGGGCATCTGCTACAACTATTGCATCAAGTAGCACAATTGCTCCAACTAACTCTATTACATTTATATCTGGAACAAATGCAATTGATACTATTACGGTTCCTAGTCCAATTTCATTAGGTGGTGGATATATTACCTTAATACCAACTGCTGCATTTACTACAACAACAGCTGGTAACATTGCACTAGCATCAACTGCCGTTGCATATAAAGCATTAACAATGTTTTATGATGCTGGAACTACCAAATGGTATCCATCTTATTAAGGAAAATTATGCATCCATTAGTTAATAATTTAGATACATTTAAAACAGTTGAAATAGAAGCAAAAATTGCAGAATTATCTAAAAAATATTTCTTGACAAATAATCCAGACTTGCAATTTCAAATTGGTAGTGTATTAGAATCATATAAAGCAGAATTGCAACAACGAAGAAGTGATGATTGGAAAAAAGCACAAGAAAATCGTGATAAAGGACTTGACAAACTCATCAAAATAGATTAAAATATAGGAATGAAATTAGATAAATTTGGAAACCCTATATTCAATGAAACAGATGTATTTAACTTGTTATATCAAGAAAATACATCTGTCCTACCACAAATAACTGTTGATTATAACAGTGAATTAGCACAATTAGCAAATATTGCTGAAATACAATTTAAAAATATAGAAAATGATTCTCCTATTGCAGAATGGGATAAACTTAGGCAAAAAACATGGTTCATACCAGATGAATACATATCATTTGATATACAAGCATACTGTATTGCCAAATGTATCACAATAGATGAACAAACCCGTGTATTTGAAGAATATAATGAATTTGAAAGATTACATATGATTGATTTATTAAGATGGTGCAAATATTTTGTTGATACATGTACTAATAATGATATATTATGGGGTGTTGGACGAGGTAGTTCTGTTGCATCATATATATTATACTTAATTGGTGTTCATAGAATTAACAGTATTAAATATAATTTAGATTGGAAAGAATTTCTAAGATAACTACATAAAAGGAGATTAAACATGACAATATACAGAACCTCACAAGGTAAACAAATCGATTTAAACAAGTTGATTAACCAAAATGAATTAACATTAGCAGTTGGGAATAAAAAAGTTAATGCACGCGGCGATTTAATTGGGCCTGGTGGAACAATAATTAAGAAAAATGAAGATACTACAAATGGTGTGGTTATACCAGATCAAATAAGAGCTAAACCACCGGTAGAAATGGAAGAACAGCCAATTGTGGAAGAACAAACAATACCAACTAAAGCTAAATCAAAAAATATAAAAGGAATGGACCCAGAAGGTAACGAATGAATGTAATAAAATGTAATACAGTAACACCGTTGCATGATGGTGTTATTGTAAGTAATATGAACTTTGACATTCAACAAACTGATAGTGGTATTATAGTTACTAGCGATGATGGTAAAAGTGAAGGTATAAAACCCAGATGGGCTAAGGTATATTCGGTTGGTAAAGCCCAAACAACTATAAAAGCTGGTGATTGGATACTAATAGAACATGGTAGATGGACTAGAAGCTTAAAAGTTCAAGATTCATCTGGATCAATAGTTGAACTTAGGAGAGTAGAAGTAAAATCTATCATTATGATTAATGACGTCTGCCCAAAAGATGTTTATCTAGGTAAATCCAATAAATCAACAACACAAACTTTTGATTTTTCCAACCCAATGTTTTAATATGAAAAATATAACATTTTTTATGGAACCAGATTGGGCATTTGGCTCAATACACTACGAATTGTCCAAATATTTATGGACAGAAGGGTATAATTGTTCATTATTGCCTTGGAATAGGTCTTATACATATGAAGAATTTCAGGAATTGAATAATCATAACGATTTATGGGTTACTAATCAACATGGGTATAGATTTTTAAAAGGCTGTTATAACATTGACCCGCAAAAGTGTGTAGTAATAGCACATGCCAAACTTGACATTGATGAATTAATACAGTATAATGGTATTGATGAATACTCACAGTTTCGCAGATATGGGGTAGTTAGTAATTTCTTAAAAGATTACAGCGCGGATGTTGGTATTTCTAGGATTCCAGAAATTTGTCCTTTGGGTATAAATTACCACACATTTAAAAATAAACCAAATAGTTCACTACGAACTATTGGATATGCTGGTGCGTATCAAGAACGTGATGCATTGCAAGAACATCCATCAGATAGTTGGGTAGTACAGCTGAAAAATTTAAAACGTGGATATTTAGTAAAAGAATGTGCCGAAAAAGCTGGGTTAGAATTTAAAATAGCACAACACTATCATAATAGCTTTGTCACAATGAGTGGATTTTATAATTCAGTAGATTGTATTATAACCCCAAGTATGAATGAAGGTGCAGGATTGCCAGTATTAGAAGCAGGTGCAGCTGGCAAATTAGTAATAGGAACTCCAGTTGGCCATTGGCATGAACTGATTGGTAATAAAGGTGGCATTGAAGTTCCATTCCAAGAAGATGAATTTATTGAAAAAACAGTAGAAATATTAACATATTATAAGAATAATCCTACTGAATATTATAATAGATGTTTACAAATACAAGAACACGCAAAAACTTATGATTGGTCCAATGTTATACAATATTGGGTCAATCTTTTACAATAATCAAAACTAAGGCAATGGAATGGCAGCAAAAGAATTATGGGTTGATAAGTATAGACCAAAAACATTAGATGGATATGTTTTCAGGGATTCTTTTCAAAAACAACAAATTGAAAAATGGATCACAGAAGGCTCAATACCACATTTATTATTAAGTGGTGGGGCTGGGGTTGGTAAAACAACTCTTGCTTACATTTTATTTGAAAAATTAAATATACACCCACTTGATATAAAAGAATTAAATGCTTCGCGCAATAATTCTGTTGATGACATAAGAGATACAGTAGTAAACTTTACACAAATGATACCATTTGGTGAATTTAAGGTTGTATTACTTGATGAATGTCTTGATGAAAATACACCAGTTTCTATTTTACGTAATAACAATCAATTACTTATTCCTATTAAAAATTTAAACGATGAAACTGATTTAGTAAAATCTTACAATGTAGAAAATAATAGAATAGAATGGAAACAATTTAAACTGTTTAATAAAGGAATTCAAGAAACTCTTGAAATAGAATTTGAAAACAATGAAGTTGTTATATGTACACCGGACCATAAATGGTATGTCGAAGATGAAAATGGTTTGAGTATTGTGATAAAAGCATCAGAATTAGAAAAATATGGACATATTTTAACTCCAATTATTTGTTATTAATACCATTTCATAATATAAATACTTATATATTCATACACAAGGAGAAATTATGGGTGGTAATACATATAATAGAAAAAATATTAGTGATACTGATTTAATACCCCTAGTCGAGACGGCAATAAATAATCCATTAAAATCAATATTTTCTGATAGAGAATTTGAAACTACAAAACAATGGAGGGCAAATGTAGCTCGATATTTAGATGCTGACAGTAGCAACCGATTTTATTTTTTACTAGAAACTACAATTAACAAATCATATTGTGCATATTGTAATACTGAATTGACTATACATGAATATAATTTCATACGTGGATTTTCTAAATTTTGTTTAGATTGTAAATCAAATGGGATATATCATACTAGTGCATATTTAGGTAAAGACAAATTGCAAGAACGTGGTAAATTAATAACTGAAAAAAAATTAATATTTTATAAAACTGATAAAGGGCGGGAAACTGCAAAGGTAATTGGTGCTAAAAATTCAATAGCAATGACAGCATACCATAAAACAGAACAGGGTATTATTAGTAAAGAATTGACTAAAATTAAACAAAGTAATATAATGAAGGAAAAAATATTATCTGGTAAGTTTACTCCAAATTCAAATAATAGAAATACACATTGGAATTCTTTTTTTAATAATAAACCGTACCGTTCATCATGGGAAGCACTTTATCAATATTTTAATCCAGCTGACGAGCATGAATCTCTTAGGATTACATATAGATATAATAATACTGAATATGTATATATTGTTGATTTTATAAACTATGATACTAAAATAGCAACAGAAGTTAAACCAAAAGAATTATGTAATACTGAAAAATTTATTGCAAAATTTAATGCATTATCAAACTGGGGGCTAATTAATGGTTTTACTATTAGAATAGCCGATTTAGATTTTTTAAAATCGCAAGGAATACCAGATAATTTAGAATTATTTGATCAATCTACTCAACGAAAGATACGTAAATTATATAATATATGAAAAAACTTAAAATTAAATCAATTAAACAATGCGAAAACAAGCAAGTATATGATTTATCAGTAAATGATAATCATAATTTTTTTATAACTGATGCTGAAATATTAACACACAATTGTGATTACTTGTCATTAAATGCGCAAGCATTATTACGTGGAGTTATGGAGGATAATCCAATTGTTAGGTTTATCCTTACTTGTAATTATCCAAATAGAATTATTCCAGCTATTCATAGTAGATGTCAAGGATTTCATGTAGAAAAAGTTGACCAAAATGAGTTTACTGCCAGAGTAGCAACTATTCTTTTATCAGAAGATATTAATTTTGAATTAGATGTACTTGATACATTAGTAAAAGCAACATATCCTGATTTACGAAAATGTATTAACTTAGTTGAATTGAATAGTTTGAATGGTGAGTTACATACGTTAAACACTGGTGACACCAATGTTGCTGATTATAAAATTGAAATGGTACAACTATTTAAATCTGGTAAAATATCTGAAGCACGCAAATTGATATGCAGCCAAGCAAGGCCAGATGAAATGGAAGATATATATCGGTGGTTATACGATAATGTTGAATTATTTGGCAACGAAAGACAACAAGATGATGCTATATTGGTTATTAAACAAGGTCTTGTAGATCACACAATTTGCGCCGATAGCGAAATTAACCTTTCCGCTGTTCTTGTAAAACTTAGCCGCCTTTAAAAGTAATCTGCTATTATTGTATGTTTGACTAAATAACATAAGGAGATAAACTTATGTTATGTCAATATGGATGTGGGAATACTGGATTATTTCAGTTCAAAAATAAAAAATGGTGTTGTTCTAATAGGTTTGATAGATGCCCTGCTATTATTCAAAAACGAGTAGAGACAAGACGAACCAATGGGTGGAAACATTCCGAAGAATCAAAAGCAAAAATTGGATCAAAATCTCGTGGTAGAATCCTAACCGAAGAATGGAAACAAAAGATTGGTTCCTCACAAAAAGGAAAATCTAAAGGCCCTAAGTCTGAAAAAAGTAAAAGAAAACAATCTGAGGCAATGAAGGGGAAACCTGCTTGGAATACAGGACTTACTTCTAAAGATCCTAGAGTAGCATCATACGCTATTAAACAAACAGGGCAAAAGAGAGAAGGTAATTACATATCACCTACTAAATGGCAAGGAGAAGGAAATCCTTGGTTTGGAAAAAACCGAAGCAAAGAAAATAGTCCTAGATATAATGGTGAAGAGTATAACAGAGCACTTCAAGATTATAGAAATAAAGTAAGTTGGTTAACAGAACAAACTTACATAAAGTATATCAATATTATTAATCCAGACAATAAACCTAGAACGTTAGCAGGAGTAGAAAATGGATTTCATTTAGATCATATATATCCTGTATCTAAAGGATTTGATAATAGTGTTCCTCCAGAACTAATGGCAAGTATTGATAATTTAAGACTAATGGATTGGAAAGAAAATGTTATTAAGAGTAATATTATCACAGAAGAACTAATTCCAGAATTAATAAAAGAGTATCTAATTACCCTATGATTAATGCTCATAAAATTAGCGTTATGTAAAACAGGTAAAATACTTTTCTATTGTCATACCTTAGAAAAGAAAATATATATTGATTGGGATACTATTAACCTATATGGTATCCCAATCAACTGCAATTCTTAAATAAAAAGCATATCAATCTTCACCATACATTGATAAAATCTCTTTAATTACCGGATGCCGTTCAATATCACCTGTGGTAAACTCCATAAGATCAATTAACTTAGGATTTTTATCTTTTAACCTACAAATAAAATCATCCAGACCATTTCCGCCTAACCGATCTGCTTGATTTAGGTCTCCGGTAACTACCATCTTTGAATTATCACCAAGTCTAGTTAATAACATTTTCATTTGATTTACCGTTGTTCCTTGAATTTCATCGGCAATTATATAAGAATTTTTAAATGTTCTACCACGCATATATGCTAGTGGGCTTATTTCAATAACTCCTTCTTCTAAATATCTTGATATTTCTTTTTTATGATAATATTCTGAGAAGACGTCGAATATAGGTCTAGTCCAAGGTGCCATTTTTTCTTCTAATGTACCTGGTAGAAATCCTAAATCTTCATCAGCACTGACGGCGGGTCTTGTCACAACGATTTTTTCAATCTTACCTTCCTGGAATAATTTAATTCCATTCTGAACTGCCAACATAGTTTTCCCTGTCCCAGCTGGACCAATTGCAAATACTATACTTTTAGACTCATCTTCTAATTTTCTTAAGTAATCTCTTTGGCTTTTATTTCTAGGGGACAGCGTAACAGCTCTACGCTTTTGTGGCATATATGGTTGAAAATCTATTATGTTAACTTCTGATGTAAAACGTTTTTTCATTTGTTTTCTACTCATTCAGTATTCTCCTACTTTAATTGAGAAAATAGGACTTGTAGTAACCGCCATGATAACTACATTGGTCCTACAATAGTATTTACCTTTTTCAATAAAAAGTAAACTTATAATATTAAATTAATAGATAAATACAATTATAGTTACAACTTATAACACGGAAAAAATAATGAGTACAGATGTATTAGACGTTATAAAAAATATACAAAGTTTATATGAAAACAATTCTAGCTTGGGAATCTTAAAAGATTTTGAACGAGTATTAGATGAATTAGATTTATATGTATACGATAATTGGATAGATGGTGAATTGGCTTATGGGCCAAAAGTAGATCGTCATTGGATTACTGTTGGATTCATGTGGGCATTGAAAAAAATGCCAGATCCCGACGGTGGAAAACGATTGATTGATGTTGGCTGCAAAGTACGATACCAAAAATCCCACTTAGTAGTTCCTAGAGAAATAAAACAACCATCTGATTTACGACCAGGAACTAAAAAAGGAAAATTAGACCACCATCCAATATGGGTAGTTGAAATACAAATGCCAAAAGAAGTGGCGTTTGATATTTATCGTGGATACATGGATAAAATGAAGTCGGAAAATCAAGAATCAGCTCCAACACAAGGTACGCCGTTACCAGGTGCCGCACCAGTTCCAACTCCACCAATGGCTCAACCAGCTGGTGTTCCACCTACAGTCGGTGGCGCTCCTGCAGGTATGCCACCAGCACAGGCAGTTTAATAATGAAATATATTACAGAAAGTTTACGAGCAAAAGATCTTCAAAATTTAGTAAAACCAATTTTTCAAGTTGATGCATATAAAAGTAAAATCGGCAATGATGAAAACATAGTTGTATTAAGTTTTACCGTAGATCGGGAAGAACCGGCAAAAGATTTAGAGAATTTTATTGAAATGGGATATGACTTTGTTCTTGATGCTGATGTCAGTCCTGGTGAAACTGACGATGGAGTGTTTACAGTATTTGTTGAATTGGAACGAGGAAGACATGTACCAGAACAAATATTAGAAATATTAAACGGTGTTGAAAAACTTACCGGTGATTCTGAAATGCGTTTTAGATATTTTAAAAGTTTTAAAAGCCATGATGTAACACTTGAAAATTTAGCAGATATCATACCATTAGATATAGAAACATACAATCAAGCAACTGAACTTTATAAAACCGATAATTATCAAGGGTTCTTCGCAAATAGCATAGTCGATGACGTTTCAGTCGCTAATGAATCTATAAAATTTAAAAAACAATGGGCTGACCCATTGGAATTCAATATTGTTAATAGTGGTCCAAAATCAGAAATTTACAATTCTATTAATGGCCCAATAATGATGGAAAATAAAGACATATCAGAAGTTATGTTTTATACAAAATATATAGGTAATTATAACATTACTAAAATAGGAAATACATTTATATTTGAAAACAGCGGGTGGGCTGTTGCATTGGAGAAAAAATAATGTCGTTTGAATTTGAATTTACAAAAGAAAAATTAGCTAAAATTATACCAGGTAATCCATATATTGATTATTGGCATAGTGCATTGGAAATGATACTTCCAGATTATGATATCAATACAATTCCTAGAGTATCAGCTTTCTTAGCACAAACTGCACATGAAAGTGGTGGGTATAAATTTTTAAAAGAAAACTTAAACTATCGTGCTGTTACGTTAAGAAAAGTTTTTCCAAAATATTTTCCAACAGATGATCTAGCAAACAAATATGCACAAAAACCAGAAATGATTGCTAATCGTGTATACGGTGGCAGAATGGGAAATGGAGCTGAATCAACTGGTGATGGTTTTAAGTATTGTGGCCGTGGATTAATACAGTTAACTGGTAAATCAAACTACACAAAATTTGCAGAATCAATTGAAACACCATTAGAAGAAATTCCAGAATATCTTGCTACATTTGAAGGTGCTATTCAATCAGCATGTTGGTTTTGGGAAGAAAATAACTTGAACCAATGGGCAGATAAAGGTGATATATTAACATTAACAAAACGAATTAATGGTGGTACTATAGGTCTTAATGATCGTATCAAACACTATGAACATGCAAAACATGTATTAGGAGCATAAATATGTTTATTTTAGAATTTCTACCAGACAATATAATAATTGCAATTGTAGGTGGGTGTATTGCAATAGGTATTGTTGGTTTAATTATAGATTATATAATATATAGAATACCTTTTCTACTTCCATTTCGATTTATCATTAAATTTATATCTACTATAATATTATTAGTAGGTGTATATTTTGCGGGAGCATATGTAACAGAATTAGTATGGAAAGAGAGAGTTGCTGAAGTTCAAATGAGAGTGGCTATTGCTGAAGCAAAATCACATGAAGTTAATACAATAATTCAAGAAAAGGTTGTACAAAAAATAAAAGTTGTTGAAAAAAAGGTAATAGTTAATCATAATATTATTGAAAAACATAAAGAAATTATTAATGCAGAATGTAAAATACCAGATATCGCATTTAAAATTTACAATATATCTGCATTAGGTGGTGCTTATGAATAAACTTATAATTATAGGGTTATTACTTTCTGGTTGTAGTCATGTAGTTCCAGTAACTGTGAACTTTCCAGAAGTACCAGATGTTATGATGACCCCACCTGAAAAATTAAAATCATTGTCTAGTGATAATAAAAATTTAAGTGATCTTTTAGATAATGCAAACACTAACTACGGAACTTATTACAAAGTTAGTGAACAACTACTTGCATGGCAAGAATGGTATAAAAGCCAAAAAGAAATATATAAAAATATTAAGGAGTAGATATGAATAAGAAAAAAGAAACTTGGATAAACACTGGGTGGAGACCAGCACTAGCTTGGAGTTATGTATTAATTTGTCTATTTGATTTTATCATTGGACCAACTATATATAATGTGTTACAATTTTATAATCCTGGGCAAGATGTAGGAATGTGGCAAGCAATTACGTTACAAGGTGGTGGGTTATATCATCTTTCAATGGGTGCTATTATTGGTATATCAACACACGGTAGAACACAAGAAAAAATGAAAGGCGCGGATGAGCCATCTATGCCAGCTACACCAAGTTTTGGTGGTGGGATGATGAGTTCATATTCACCAACGCCAACTCCAAGTGTTGTGCCAACACCGTCATTTGCACCAACATCAAGTTATGCGCAAGCGCCTACATCAGCAGCAACAGCACCAGCCCCTGCGTTTGGTAAATTTGGAGCAGCACCGGTACAACCAGAACAACCACTATTATAAGGAAAACATATGAATTTAGTACTAGCATTATTGATATCATTGTCTTTATCAGCACCTGCATTATCTGTAGCGGCTGATAAAACACCAGCTGTAAAAGTTGAGAAAAAAGTAAAGAAAAAACATAAAAAATATGAAGGAACTAAAATTCCTGAAAAAGTAAATAAAAAATAAGTTTTAATACTTGACAATATGTGGTTAAATATAGTATAATGGCAACATAACTATTTTAACCACAACTTGATTTTATTATGATTTATATTTACAATTATCTCCATGCCACCTAATATAATTTCCATCACGTGTATATATCCCACAATGTGGACATAAAATATTTGGTCTGGATTTTAATGTGATTGCAATTTTTTGTCTAGTTACATCGTTTACAGTATGCCCTAACAGAGATATTGACCGTTTATAATCACAATCTATAGATCTGTTTAATTGTGAAATCCGCATCTTATGTTTTGACTCTTCCGAATGCTTCTTACCGGTATTTGCTATACTAATTTTTATTTTAGTGTCATCAGACATTGTTTTTCCAGATTGTGCAATTGAATTTCGTATATTTTGCTCTACTGTCCGTTTTATTCCAGTTTGTGCAACTCTCATTTTATGAATTGTTTCTTCTGATCTAGTTTTTCCAGTTGTTTTATTAATTCGTTTGATAATCGTTTCTTTGCTTTGTTTATATCCAGATATACCATCACCACCATCGGTTCTATTAAGCAAAATACCAGTATTGATGTCCTTTCGTCCATACCATCTAATTAATCTACGCTCAATCGCTAGTGCACCAACTTCTGACAAGTTCTTTTCAACTATTACTATGAATGATGCATCTTGGGGAACTGGAATTGATTTATGTTTATTCCAAGCTCGATTAAAACACCCTTTTCCAATATAATACGGTGTTCCTGCTTTTGCTGTTGTTGAATTTGTTTTTCGAATATATGCATACACATAAAAACGAAATAAATCTGTTGTATTTTGATAAATATTCATGCTGGCACTCCTTACAGTGTTAGAGCAATCAGATATTTCTAGTATCGTGGATTGCACTATTATTTATTATTTTTATGTAAAAATACTTGACAAATAAATTTTATATTGATATAATAATCATAATTAAAACGTTAACTGGAATATTATGAATTATTATAACATATTAGAAGTATCAGAAGATGCATCAATCGAAGATATAAAACAATCTTATAGAAAAAAAGCAGCAATTTTTCACCCTGATAAAGCATCTGGTGATGCTGAAAAATTTAAAGAAATTCAAAAAGCATATGAAATTCTTAAAGACCCTCAAAAACGAGCAGAATATGATAACCAACAAACATTTGGGTATTCTAATTCTTATACAACACAACATGATTTTACCGATTTTTTCAGTGCAGCTTTTGGAGGATCACATCCATTTGGCGATATATTTGGTCGTGGCAGACAAATGCATAAGAATCGTGACTTAAATTTGACTTGCCAAATTTCATTTGCTGATTCATTTACTGGTAAGCAGTTAGAAGCAAGCTATACTTTACCAAGTGGCAAACCACAAACTGTGGTAATTGATGTCCCACCAGGTATTGAAAATGGAAATGTTATAAGGTATAATGGACTTGGTGATGATTCAATACCAAGTATACCTAGAGGTGACTTACACGTAACGATTGTTATTATTCCTGATAAAAAATTTGACAGACGTGGGAATGATGTGTATACTACTGTTGAAATTAGCCCAATTGAAGCAATGATTGGTTGCACTAAAACTGTTACTTCTGTATCTGGTGAAGAAATGATTATAGACATTCGACCAGGTGTTGAAACCGGAACTGAATATGCAAGGGCCAGCTGTGGATTTACAAATATACATAATGGGCAGAAAGGTAGATTTGTATCATCTATTAAAATTAAGACACCAATTATAAAAAATGTTGACTTAATTAATAAATTGATACAACTTAATAACGAAATTAACAATCTTTAATAACAAAGGAAATAAAATGGTAGAACCAAGCAAAGAATTAGAAGAAGTATTTAGCAACGCGGCTGATGCTGCTAAAAAACTAAATCATGAATATGTAACAATTGAACACGTATTGTTTTCAATGTTATCAAACCAAAATTTTGTTGATTGTATTAATGGGTTTGGCGCAGATGCATCTAAATTACGTAAAACTATTTCTGACCATTTGACAACTAAATGTCAAGATATTACATCAACTGATACTGTTATTCATCCTAAAAAAACAGCATCATTTGAAAGAATGATGAATAAAGCATTCACACAAGTTATTTTTAACAATAGACAAATTGTTGAAATTTCCGATGCATTTCTAATGTTGTTAAATGAAAAACGTAGTTGGGCATATTTCTATATCACACAAGCAAATATAGAAAAAGAAAAGTTTGCTGATTATTTATCTACAACAATTGAAACAAATGATGCTCCTGCTGATTCACAAGATCCACGCTCAGTAAAAGCACTACAATCATACACTACTGATTTAAATGTTCAGGTTAAGAAGAATAAAGTTGATCCTGTTATTGGACGAGTTGATGAATTAGAAAATATTTCATTGGCACTGGGTCGTCGTAGCAAAAATAATGTTATATTAGTTGGTGATCCAGGTGTAGGTAAAACTGCAATCGCAGAAGGTTTGGCATATAACATTGTAAATGGTGCTGTTCCAGATTTCTTAAAAGATTATACTGTATTTAATCTTGATATTTCCGCTATGTTAGCTGGATCAAAATATCGTGGTGATTTTGAAGAACGTTTTAAACAAGTATTAAAAGCATTAGAAAAGAAAGGCAAAACTGTTCTATTTATTGACGAAGCACACATGATCAGTGGTGCTGGTGCTGCCAATAATTCAGCAAATGATTTATCTAATATGATGAAACCAGCGTTAAGTAAAGGTAATATCAAAGTTATTGCTAGTACTACTTGGGAAGAATATCGTAAACACTTTGAAAAAGACCGTGCTTTAATGCGTCGTTTCCAAAGAATTACAGTAGATGAACCTACTCAGGAAATGACTTTTAAAATTTTAAAAGGCATTAAAAAGTATTATGAAAAACATCATGATGTAAAAATTAAAGATGATGCTTTACAAGCTGCTATTAAATTGTCAGTAAAATATCAAGCTGATAAAAAATTGCCAGATAAAGCTATTGATTTGATTGATTGTGCTTGTTCACGTTTTAATTTAAAATTAGCTGATACTAGAATCGTATCTGAAAAAGAAATTCAGTTTGAATTGGCTAAAATGGTTAATCTTCCAGAAGAACAAGTAATGGAAACAGAGAGTAATACACTATCTTCATTACAAGAAAAATTGGAAGAAGAAGTATATGGTCAAGATACTGCATTGACTGAAGTTGTTGATAAAATCTTAGTAGCACAAGCTGGATTAAAACCAGAAAATAAACCTATTGGTTCATTTGTATTTATGGGTCCAACTGGATGTGGTAAAACTGAAACTGCTAAAGCATTAGCTAAACATTTAGGTTCTACATTAATTAGATTTGATATGTCAGAATATCAAGAGAAACATAGTATCAGTAAATTGATCGGTAGTCCTCCAGGATATGTTGGATTTGAAGAAAATTCTGGATTATTGATTACGCAAATTCAAGAGCATCCTAATGCAGTATTATTATTGGATGAGATTGAAAAAGCACATCCAGATGTAATGACAGTGTTATTACAAGTTATGGATAATGGTTTTGTAACTGGTTCCAATGGTAAACGTGCAGATTGTCGTAACCTAGTGTTGATATTAACAACAAATGCTGGTGCACAAACATCTGAAAAGAATAATATTGGATTTGGTACTCAAGAAAAAGCATATAATGATGTTGATTTGAAAAAATTCTTGACACCAGAATTCCGTAATCGTTTAGATGGAATTATTACGTTTAATAAACTTGGTAAAGAAACAATGGTTAAAGTTGTTAATAAATTCATCGATGAAGTTCGTGACCAAGTTAAAGAAAAAGCAATTCGTATCAAAGTTACCAAAGAAGCTGTTAATTGGTTAGTTGATAAAGGGTTTGACCCAAAAATGGGTGCTAGACCATTACATCGAGTAATCGATAAAGAAATTAAACGTGATTTAGCTAAAATGATGCTATTTGGTGAATTGAAAAATGGCGGTATGTTGACAATTGGTATCGATGATGATAAAATTGTTTTAACTTCAAAGGCTAAAACACCAAAAGTAGCAAAAACTGCACCTAATTTGCCTATTGTAGAAGAAATAGAAGAAGAATTGGTGTAAAACATAAAATTAAGCCCAGTTAATGGATAAATACATATTATTAACTGGGCTTAAACTATGCGTATTATAGAACTATTAGAAGGTAAACACTTCGACAATTTACAATTTGTTAAAAAAATCAATGATGACGGAGAAAGTGAAATAGATTTTGACTTGGCCGAAGATTTGATATTTTTCATGCATAACAACGATGATGCATATCGTAAACATATGCATAAAAATATTGCAAAATGTATGGAAGCAATTAAAAACAAAAAAACTGTTAAACAAGACATTTTTAAACCTGCAATACAAGAATGTTATAAAATGTACTTAAAAGAATTTCCAATTCGTGAATTGCCAGACACATTAGATGAGAAATTATGTAATGAAGTATGTGAAAAGATGCATGAAGAGGTTTGTAAACATATAAAAGACGGTAAATATGACTAATGAGTGGAAATGCAATTTCAAATGCTAAACCAATAAAACATCAAGATTATAAAACTTTATTAAACACATTAAAATCAATATTACCACACGGATTAACATTATATCCATATGGTAGTGCTGGAAAAAAAGATATCAGCGGAGATGCAGACTTTTTCATCGATGCTGATGATCTTTTATCAATATTCCCATCAAAAGACCTATCAGAAAGTAGAAAAACACTACAACACTACTTTATCTATAAAAATTATGAATCAACTCGCACTGGTAATAGTGTTCATGTTGGTATACCAATAAATAACCAAATTGTTCAAGTAGATTTGACAACAATTGAAAATGCTGCTAAAATAGCATACTTACATGATCACGTTTATGACAATAACGAGGTAAAAGGTAAGACTATTGTTAGTATCTGGTGTGATTTAGCAAATCTTACATCATCCAACCTAATGATTAGCCCTTATAAAGGCTTATTAACTCGTGATACAAAAGAACTCATTACAAACGACCCATATGAGATAGCTAAAATCATTATTGGCCATAATGCCACTGAATATGACATGAGATCTCCTAAAAGATTGTTAAATGCAGTGTCAAACGATGATATTAAATTTCAATACATAAAAAATACATATAATATATGAAAAAATTTGGTAGGGCATTCAATCACTTAGAAGATTTGGTATTCTTCTATGGTTCTGAAGGTGTGCGTGAAGCAATTAAACATATTGAAGAAATATGTGAAGATTCTAGTTCTGTTAGAATGAAATGGGATGGTGGATTACAAATATACTGGGGACGTGAATATGTTAACGGTCCTTTAATATTAACAGGTCATAATGGCTGGGCACGTGGCAGTAAATCAACTACTCCTGATGAATTATATGATTTTATAGTAAATCAATCAGGAAAAGACAGAGAAAATGTATCTGAAGAGCGTAAATCGTTTGCTAATCATTTTGCAAGTCTATTTCCGCTATTTGATGCAGCCACACCCAGTGATTTTGTTGGTTTTGTGTATGCTGATGCCTTGTATTTGTCTAAACCACCCATAGTTGGTGATGAATACAACTTTTATCCCAATCATACTGGTTATATGGTACATAAAGATACTAATTTAGGTAACCGTATTGCTAAATCTGACATATTATTGGTTGGTCATGCATATTTTGAGGCATTTGGACTTAAAGATGATTATCAGATACCATTAGACAACTTTGATCTATTCAATAATATCGATGAAATAATTATATTAAACCCATATTACTCAAAAATAGACGTAAATGTTGATTTAAGAAAAGTAAAACTTATGAATTATCATCATGCAAACTATATAGATAGGTTTATAACCCCAATTGATGGTGTTAGTGGATTTCGTGATTATATTTACAAATGGGTAAACTACACAATAAAGACACAATCTATTACCTCATTTGACCATTGGGTTAAAAGACAAAGTTTTATAAGTGTACACCAACAAAACAAGATACAACAACGAATATTTGATGAACGTAGTGGATATAATGCAATAGTTTCATTAATTTCTCATATACGGTTTCTTAAAAATCGCATAATAGACCAACTTGAACAAAATGACTGTGAAGTTAAGGCATATAATCCAGAAGGTTGGGTAAGATATGCAGATGATACCAAACAATTTGGAAATATTAAACTTGTACCGAGAGATAAATGGATACCATAGGAATTTCATACGGCAGATTTAACCCACCACATAAAGGGCACGCAGCAGTTTGGGAACAGGCTGCAAAGTGTGACCAATTTTACATTGGAACTAATCCAAACACAAATGGAAAGAATGATCCAATACCATATGATATTAAAATCCATTTAATGGGTTTAATATGTCCAATTATAAAAAATAATATCATTGCAGAACAAAATTTATTCACGTTAGTAACACATATATACAATATACACGGTGAAAATAACGAATTACGTGTTTTTACTGACGAGCAATGGTTATTTGATGCATTAATAAAATACAATGGTATCCAAAATACACACGGTTATTATAAATTCAAAAATATCCTTAATATTCAAACAGATAGACTATGTTCATCTACATCTTTAAGAAATGCTGTTAAAGAAGGTAATAAATTTTTATTTTATGAAGTATCAGGAATCCCGGAAGATACTGAAATAACGATAAATAATAGAATATATAAATTCTTTGATATAATGGAGGAATTTATAATCTAGTTAAGGATAACAATATGAGTAAAAAAGAAAGTTTAAATCCAAAAGACCTTTTAGAAGGATTACATAGCATTCTTAAAAATAATGGCGAACGCTTAGATGAGAAAGCAGTTTCTAAAAATCAACAACAATTCATGGGAATGGTTCATGCAGCTCAGAAAGGTAAAAAAGCTGCTAGTCCAGAAGTTGCAAAAGTTGCAAAGTCAATGGGTAAGAAAGATGTAACAGATTTTGCCAAAACTAAACATAAAGGTCTTCCTGAAAAAATTAAAAAAGAAGATATGATAGCAGATGAAGAATTATCAATGTTTTCTAGACATAGTGTAGGTAAACGGTCTGGTGCAGGTCAAGTAGATAATCCTTGGAATCATTTACACAAAAAAGGTAGAGGTTTCAAAGGTCGTACACGAAAAGGTGTCAAAGAAGAATGTGGTGGAGTTGGGATTGTTGATAAACAAAATTCAACACACGATGTTGGCCCAGGAACACTTCAAAAGAATCTTTCTGCATTTAGTTTAGAAGAAGCTATGATAGATATGTATAATATTATGATACGTGAAGGAAAGGTTAAACCAGATTATTTATATAAACAACTGATGGAAACAGATATACATGCTAATCCTAATGAAATACCAACTGATCAAGTAAAATCGTTCAAAGGTGCAGTTAGTATGCCTGGGATTAGTCAAAACAAATCAAATGGTAATGCATATACACAATATAGATTTGGCATAGCATTGGCTGGAGCACCAGATTTTCCAACAAAGGCTGCTGGTGCATTTGCCGGAGATCCATTATTAGCTACATATACTGATGAAGAATTAGAAATGGTAAATTGTGCTGCTAAAATGGTTGGAGCTGGTCCAGTAAAAAAATTAGGAAACAATCGTAGTACTGAACTTGATAATACCAATACACAAAGTGTTATTGGTCAAGCAAAGAAAAACAAATACGGTGTTTAAAATGAAACAGTATCGTATAACAACCGCTGATTTTGCACCTCCAAGTGAAGATGATTGCTATTTAGCTCCAGATGATCCTATTCATGAACTTAAAGCAGTTGCACAACTGGGTGGATTAGGTGGTGAAGCAGCATTAGCTCAATATAGACAACTGCAACTACCATCTATTGCTGGAAGTGATAAAGGTAGAATAGCAAGAGAACAAAATATTAAATCAGGAACACCAGAATGGTTTGAACACTTTTTTACTAAATAAAGATGCAGATCACGATACTGTAATATCTATCTGCTTTAACATCTTTATGGAGATATCAACATGGATATTTATAATAATTTAGTAAAAGACAAATTTGAACCAACATGGCTATATATTAAACAACATAATATAACAGGATTAAAATATTTTGGAAGAACTACTAGCAAAGATCCGACAAAATACAAAGGTTCTGGTAAATGGTGGACACGCCATATAAAAATATATGGTAACGATGTTACTACAATATGGTATCATCTATATACAGAAAAACACGTTATACAAGAAGAAGCAACTGCTTTTTCGGTAAGTCATAATATAGTAGAATCTAAAGAATGGGCAAATCTAATGATTGAAGATGGTATCAATGGTAGCGTAAAAGGACATTATCGTGGTGAAGTTACTGCTGAAACTAGAAAAAAACTTTCAGATGCTGCAAAAAGAAGAAAAATAACTTCAATGAGTGGAAAGAAACATTCAGAAGAAACAAAGGAAAAAATTAGACAAGCAATAAAGAACAACGGATGTAGATCAGAAATTACAAAATTAAAATTATCGATTGCAAATACTGGTAAGAACTTATCAGAAGAAACTAAGAAGAAAATAAGTCAAGCGTTACAAGGTAGAAAATGCCCCAAATCAGAAGAACATAGACGTAAAATTTCAGAAACATTAAAACGTAGAAATGCTGATAGAAAAAATGATATTTTTGATGAACCTCAATCTAATGAAATAAAACATAAAATATTATTAGAAACAAAAATAAATAATGAGAAAAAAATATGAGAATATCAGAGATTATAAATGAAACAGCAACGGCTGGGGCAACAAGTTCTGCCAATATTGCATCTGTGCCAAATCCAAATATTAGTCCTGGAAAAGCTAGAGGTAAAAAATCTTATACAGGTTCACCAGGGCAGAGTGGAACTAAAGCACCACCACAACCAACAATTAAGCAACCAAAAGATAAAAATGGTGTTGCCAAGAATGCATTAGATATAAAACATACTAGTTTGTTTGGTGCACCAATGGAAGAAGATATAATAAGCAGTCCAATTATCAAAAGAAGATAAATATAGGATAACGGAGTTAGATATGGAAAACGAAATTCAACCTTTAGACCCTCAAAATGAACCATCAATGGATGCAACTAATCAACAAGGATTGTTGCCAAATGGTGAAATCGATCATGAAGGTGCTATGGCAAAAGCTGATCTATTTAAATTAGGTCAATACAGCTACAAATTATTTAAAAAATTAGAAGATGATGATCAACTAGAATCTTGGGTACAAGCTAAAATTACTAAAGCTGCTGATTATATTACTAGCGTATATCACTATATGGAATTTGAAATGAAATTCAGTGAATATGGTAAAAAATTAGATGATAGTGATGTTCTTTCAGAAAGTCAGAAGACAGTAATGAAAAACAAGCTAATGGAAGCTAAATCTAAAATTAGAGATTTAAAACTTGCTGAAGCTAAAAAAACTAATAAAGACCCAGTTGCTAAGAATCTTAACAAATTCAATGTTCCTAAAGTTGAAGATGACAAGAAGAAAAAAGAAAAATCAGGTTATAACAAACATAAAAACAAAGATATGCAGTTAGATGAACTAGGCAAACAAACTATTAATAATTATACGAAGGGAGCGCTTGATGCTTATTCAACAGCTCTTACTCGTGATGCACAACGAGGAGCAGGTAAAAAGTTTAGAAAAGGTCCTGATTCTGATAAGGATCTTTCAACAATAAACAAAAGAAAAAAAGGATTGCTTAGAGTAACTGGTGAGCATCCAAATGATATGAAAAATCTTAATGATTTGACGACTAATTCATCTGCAATTGCAACAGCCAATAAACAAGATATTCCAAACCTAAATCGCGACATAAAAACGGATAAGGCTAGAATACTGACCAGATCAAGAGGAACCAGGGTTTCTGGTGACATGTACGAGGCAGGCACACCAAGTGCTGGATTATCAAAAGCTACAAAATCAGCAGTTGTTAAAAAAGCTGAGAAAGGCGGCGATATTGGTAAACCAGGTAAAAACTTTGAAAAAGTAGCCAAAAAAGCTGGCGGTGGTGAAAAAGGTAAGAGAATTGCAGCAGCCGCAATGTGGAAAAACATTAAAGAAAATACTGAAATGGCATTTGGAGAAGGTGTTTACGAAGAAGACCAACAGTTAGATGAATTAAATCTTAATCCATGGTCAAAAACTAAAGATGAAGAACCAAAACGTAGACATACAAAAAAAAATTACAAGGCAGTTGATGCTAGGTTACAAGCTAAAAAAGAGAAAGCAGCAGAAAAACTCGCCGATGCTGATGAAAGAGCATTTACCGATCCTAGCGCTGATGATGAAGTATCAAATCAAGCAAAAAAAATTCAGTCTTATGACAAATTACAAAAACGTGCAGCGGAACATGCCAAAAAAGCAAAATATGAAGATCTAAATGAATCAGCTGATTTAGAACGTATGAAAGAGTTCTTGACTCGCTTAAACGGATAAGTCTATGGATATGAAAAAAATTTTACAGGCACTAGATGGTGCTTCATCAATGCCTGTAGAAGGTTCAAATGATATGAAGAAATTTATGTCTATAATCAATGAGGGTGCAAACCCTCATAAGGTTGCACTTCCTGTACAAATGGCTATGCAACACTATTCTGAACCTGTCATAAAAGAAAAACCTACACCATCACTGTTTAAACAATATTTTGCAGAAGCAGAAGAATCTATTCAGAAAGAAAAAGTTGAAAAACGTCAACTAATGAACCAATATGCAAAAATAATTGCAGAGAGGGTTCAGATGAAAGAAAACTTTAATCGTCTTGCTAGTCCAAATCCTGGATTTAAACCAGGTGCTGGGCCTGGATTACAATCTAATTTACCAAATGGTGGACATCTTAGTTTAGACGAAGAACCATATGAAAATAAACCAGATGTTATTAAATTAGATATTCCATTAATAATTAGATTGTTTGAATATGCACGTGAAGATGCTAAAACAGATATGGATTTACATAATGTAACTGAAATGTTAATTCAATTAAGTGAACATGGTGATACATTGACAATGGATAACTATGATCAAATAGTTGGTGAACAAAAACTATTACCAGAACCAACAAATGAATCATGTTGGAAAGATTACAAACAAATAGGAATGAAAAAGAAAGGTAACAAAACCGTGCCTAATTGTGTTCCTAAGGGTAAGAAATGAAACAAACCAATATCTCAAAAGAATTAATTGAAAGTTTTGGTTATGAATATAATCAACAATTAAATGAATTTAGTTTTACAAACGCTGTTACAAAATTAGGTCCTATTGCAAATTATGTATATTTGGTGTGGGAAGCATATACGGAAATAACAAAGTTACCACCATCTTTATCAAAAGAACAATGGAACGAGGCGGCTACTAGAATTATTGCTAGATTAATTACTGATATTGGGGTATTTTGGGTTGGAACTATATTTGGTGCTATCATAGCTGGCGCTGTTACCGGTGGGCCTGGTGCAATAATAGGTGCATTGGCAGGTGGATTTGCTTCTCAGTATTATATGGGCGATAAAGCAGAAGAAGTAACTTCAAAAATTCTGGATGCAATATATCCAGGAAATGATGAAACTAACAATACTGAATATGATAGTTCTGAAGAACAACCCGACAATACTGAATATGATAGTTCTGAAGAACAACCTACTGAATGGCCAACTACCGATGCAGAAATTAGAGCATTTCAGGAAAAAAATGGACTAACAGTAGATGGATTGATTGGTAAATATACATATAATGCATTAACAACACAAGCCGGATTAACTCCACCTCCTGGGTTTAATTTTGTACCTGATAAAGCAATTGCAAATACTGGTCAATCAGTTTCGGAATCAATTGCACAATTACGTGATATCTTAGCAACAATCGAAAATAGATAATATCAATACGTGGTGGATTTATTCCACCACAATCTTTTAATCCTTGACAAATACGTCAAAATATAATATAATATACTTTTACAACAAACTTAATAAGGAAATAATATGAGTCGTGCATACGGGCCTGAAGAGGCAAGAAAATTAGAATCATTAATTAAAGAAGGCGGTACAGTAATGCGTGAAATTGATGATTTACGAGAAAGTTTAAAAGAAACTGTGAAAGCAGTTGCCGAAGAACTGCAAGTAAAACCAGCAGTCATTAATAAAGCTATTAAAATAGCATATAAAGGTGATTGGTTAAATCACAATGAAGATTGGGAAGAAGTAGAAGCTATTTTAGATATAACTAAAAATATCTAACAAATAACTTTATTGGAAAGGTAGGCAGGGCCATACTCCGCACATTTTGGTAATTATGAGCCGGAAATCATAAATGGAAAATATAATATGGAAATTAATAACGATGCAGATTTCAAAATCTGCAGCGATTGCCCTAGCTTGCATGATTGTGAAGTATATGGTAGTTGTAAAGTAAAAGAAATGATAACACAAGATGTTGAAACATTGACTGCTTGGATAAACGACCATAAAGTGGATCGTAATCGAGGTGAGTTATGAGTTACGTCGATGCGATCTTTGATCGTGATAGTGATTATATCAAAGTAGTAGAACGAAATAAACATGGTAATAGGGAATTTAGAGAGTTCCCAGTTAAACATACCTTTTATTTTGCAGATCAAAAAGGTAAATATCAATCAATTTATGGTACATCAGTTACCAAAGTTGTTTGTAAGAATACAAGAGACTTTCGTAAAGAAATGTCTGTCAACAACAATAAACAATTATTTGAAGCCGACCTTAATCCAACATTTGTTTGTTTAAGTGAAAATTATCTTAACCAAGATGCCCCAAAGTTAAATGTAGCTTGGTTTGATATCGAAACTGATATGCAACCATTTGCAGTATCATCACAACATATGGTAAAAATAAGAAAAAAACAATAATTGTTTGATATTGAAGTAATATTGATAAATAAATTATAGGAGATCTTACTATGAATTATTTAAGAATATATAATGATATAATTAATACAGCACAATTACAACAAAGAACTAAAAATATACAGTTAGAAAAACACCATATAATACCACGTAGCTGCGGTGGCAATGATAACGAAACAAATACAGTATTATTAACTACTCGTGAACATTTCATATGTCATTTATTACTAGTTAAAATTTATAAAGACACCCCCATATTTTATAAAAAAATGATATATGCATTATGGTGGATGTCAAAAACTAGAAATGGATACAATAATTATCGTGTAAATAGCCATACATATGCCGCCGCACGGGTTAATTTTGTTGAACATAATCCAAATAAATGTCTAGAACGGAAACAAAAGTTTTTAGAAAATCATAAAGCTGGTCTTTACAAATATGATTATAATATAGTAAGTAATTCATTAAAATCTACATTATCTTTGATGTCAACAGAAGAAATAAAATTACGTATGAAAAATTCAGTTCAAAAATGTGATCATATAAAACGTGGTATTTCTATAAAAAAGGGAAAAAGTTCTACTTTTTTATTGACAACTACTGATAATCAGACAATTGAGTTCACATCTTACGATGACGTAATGTCTATAACTGGATACACATATAGACAATTAAAGTATAGATTAACTCATTATAATGGTTTATTATCTAATGGATGTGTTGTAACGTGTATTTCAAAATATCGAGGGAACGATGGAAATATTGGAAGAAAGAGAAATAACAGTATTTGAATTAAGTAGAATACAAAATAAAGATGATTATGAAGTATATGATGATATATCAAAACAATGGGTTAGTATATCAGGTAGTCGATACTTACAACCAGGTCCTGGATATGCTGCACCAGATGATGCATTTATGCCAATTACTGCGATTGCTGTCCACCTACAATGGTTAGATACATTAATTTGTCTTGCTGTTCCGCCAAAAACATTAACAATGGCAGAAGCAGAGGAACAAGTTAAAGAATTTCCAAATACATTATTATTTAAAACAGAAGCAGAACTGCTTGATACATTCTTAGATTTAATTAAAGATGCTGATGTATTAAGTGGGTGGAACAGTGAAGGGTTTGATATACCATATACTGTAAATCGTGTTACTAAAGTATTGTCTAAAAATGATACTAGACGGTTTTGTTTATGGGATCAATTTCCAAAACGTAGAGAATACGAAAAATATGGAAAAGATGCTGTAACATATGATTTTGTAGGTCGTGTTCATATGGATAGTCTTGAATTGTATAGAAAATATACTTATGAAGAAAGACATAGTTACCGATTAGATGCAATTGCTGAATATGAATTAGGTGAGCATAAAACTGAATATGAAGGTACCCTTGACCAGTTATATAACAATGATTTTAAAAAATTTATTGAATATAATAGACAAGATACTATGCTACTTGAGAAACTTGATAGAAAATTAAAGTTTCTAGATTTAGCTAATACATTGGCACATGAAAATACTGTATTATTACAAACTACGATGGGTGCGGTTGCTGTAACAGAACAGGCAATCATTAATGAAGCCCATCATAGAGGTTTTCAAGTTCCAAATCGTTTAAAAGGTGATAAAAACGAAAGTGAAATGGCCGCCGGTGCATATGTTGCATATCCAAAAGAAGGTGTACACGATTGGATTGGATCATTAGATATTAACTCTTTGTATCCATCTGTTATTCGTGCATTAAACATGGGGCCTGAAACAATTGTTGGTCAACTACGTCAGGATATGACAACTGCATTCTTGCAAGCTGAAATTGCTAAAGGTAAAAAAATTACTGCTGCATGGGAAGGTATATTTGGTAGTTTAGAATATACGGCAGTAATGAACAAAGAATTTGGAACACAAATTACTATTGATTGGGAAGATGGTACTAGTGATATTGCAAGTGCTGATAGAATATATCAAATAATATTTGAATCAAATCAACCTTGGATGATGAGTGCGAATGGAACTATCTTTACTTATGAAAGAGAAGGTATTATTCCTGGATTATTGAAAAGATGGTACGCTGAACGTAAGGATATGCAAAAGAAACTAAAAGAAGCTATTGCTACCGGTGATAAAGAAGCAGAAGAATATTGGGATAAACGACAGTTAGTTAAGAAAATTAACCTTAATAGTTTATATGGTGCTATTCTTAACCAGGGATGTAGGTTTTTTGATAAACGAATTGGCCAATCAACTACCTTAACTGGTAGGCAAATTGCTAAACATATGGCCGGTACTGTTAATGAAATTATAACAGGTGAATATAACCACGTTGGCAAAGCTATTATTTATGGTGATACTGATTCATGTTATTTTTCAGCTTATTCCACATTAAAAAAAGATATTGATGCTGGACATATACCATGGTCTAAAGAAGATATTTCATCTTTGTATGATCAAATTGGTGAAGATGTTAACCAAACATTTGCAAAATTTATGTTAAATTCATTTCATTGCCCATTATCACGTGGCGATGTTATTAAAGCTGGACGTGAAATAGTTGGGGTAAAAGGTTTATTTATTACTAAAAAACGTTATGCTGTTCTTGTTTATGATAAAGAAGGTAAACGAAAAGATAAAGATGGTAAACCTGGTGAAATTAAAGCAATGGGATTAGATTTAAAAAGATCTGATACCCCAGAATTTATGCAAAATTTCTTAAGTGAAATATTAGAAATGGTATTAACTGGTACTACTGAACAAGAAGTTTTAGATAAGATTACTTCTTTTAGAATGTTATTTAAAACAAGACCAGGTTGGGAAAAAGGTAGTCCAAAACGAGCCAATAATGTTACAAAATACCGAGATTTGGAAGAGAAAAAAGGCAAAGCTAATATGCCAGGGCATGTAAGAGCTAGTATTAATTGGAATGTACTAAAAACACTATTTGGTGACAAATACTCAATGAATATAACAGATGGTGCAAAAGTTATTGTGTGCAAACTTAAAGCAAATCCATTAGGATTTACTAGTGTAGCATACCCAGTTGATGAATTGCGATTACCACAATGGTTCAAAGACTTGCCATTTGAACATTCAGAAATGGAATCTGTAATTATTGATAAGAAAATATCAAATCTAATTGGTGTATTAAAATGGGATTTGTTAAGTACCAATGAAAAAACATCAGCGGATGATTTGTTTACATTTTATTAAAAAACTAGTTGACAATAATAATAAAATAAAGTATAATATACAAAAATAAGGAAATATATGAAAGATTTTTTACAAGATTTAGTAGCACATACACATTCACTTGGTGTTCTACCAGATATTAGAGTAAAAGTTACTGATGATAACGCATTAATTGATGCACTATCAGATGATAGACGTGTTATTTTGCAAGCAGCAACACATTCTGCTATACCTGAATTAACTGGTAATTTTGGAATGACTAATCTGCACAAATTAGATTTGCATTTAAAATGTCCAGAATACAGAGATAATGCAATCATAACATTAACTGTTGAACCAAGAGGTGGTGATAATATTCCAACCGGAATTCATTTTCAAAATGAAAGTGGTGATTACCAAAATGATTTTAGATTTATGAATATAAACTTGTTAGATTTATCTATGAAATCATCTAGTGTTAATATCTCAAATTGGGATATTGAATTTCAACCAACACAAGCAAATATCCAACGATTTAAATATCAGGTATCCGCGCATACGGAAGAAACACTGTTTCAGGTATCAACTAAAGATAATAATTTAATATTTAGTTTTGGTGATCTTAACACACATGCTGGTAGCTTTGTGTTCCAAACAAACGTTACTGGAACTATTAAAGGTGAGTGGTTATGGCCAAAATCTACAATATTAAATGTATTGAACTTAGATGGTGATAAATTTGTAAAAATTACTGATAAAGGTGCATTTCAAATTACAGTCGATAGTGGAATAACATTATATAATTATATATTTAAAGCTCACGTAAAATAAGGAAATTTTATGACAAACAAAGAAGAATTAGATTTAGAACAATTTGTTGATATGTTTGATACAGCAATGAATTCTGATAACCCAGCAGTACAAAGATGTTTTAATAATTTATTGATGGTTGTAGCATTAGCACATGCTGAAGACAAAGAAAGACAGATAGGCCCATTTCGTACACTAACAACACATATTAAGCAGCTAACTAATAGAATAGATGATCTTGAACGTGTTATACGTAATATGCAAACAATTGGACCAGCTGGAACACCATACACATCAATTAATACTGGTATGCCTCCATCATATGTTAGTTATAGTTATACTGTGCCAAATGGTGGCGCAACATCAATTTCAAATACAAGTATCAATTAATTTAAACCCGCTACAATGTAGCATTACAAACCACAAAAAGAAAGGAAGCTATTATGGCTAAAAATTACAGATCATTTTCATATTTTGAATCACGCCCAGACATCGTAAAGTTATTTGAAGATCTCGAAGCATTTCATGACTTCTGTCGTATTGAACTTAGAAAGTTTGACCCAGCAGAATTATATCGTAAAGATTCAAAGTCATATGGTGCTTATTTGGCAAGTAAACGCCCAAAGAAACCATATCAAGGAAACAAACCTTGGAATAATAATCCTAATTATACTAATAACAAACCAAAGTTTGTTAAAAAGTAATCTAGTATGGTAGGGAGAAATCCCTACCTTTTTCAAGGCAGACACATGACATTATTACCACCCCTTACTATCAGCAATACAACTACAGGAACTTCTGCGAATTCCACATGGATTGCTAATCACCCATGGGTTAATGGGAATGTAAATATTGGAGCTTCCCAAAAAATATTTTCAGCTTCAAATGGAAAGGCAGTTATAGAAATACCAGTCAATCAAGAAACCGTAAAAATTTCTGGTAAATTATTACTAAATGAAGAAGATATTGATGAAAGATTAAAAAGAATCGAAGATATGTTGTATATTCCAAGCAGAAATGCTATAATGGAACAGAAGTATGATAAGCTCAAGCAGTTATGGGCAGAATATAATGAAACCCTCTCAGCACTTAAAAACTGGGAAACACTTAAGGAATCAAAATGACACATAGAATTAAATTTGCGCCAGATTTTTTAGCATCATATGATGGCTCACCAGATCATCTTACTCATATACTTAACAGAGTTCAAGAGATACTAGATTCCGGCGAATCTTTAGAAAATATGGCAACATCTATAACATATGGTGTTGGTTCTTACGATACTGTGCTTTCAATTACTATATAGGAAACTTATGAAAGAACTCAAAGCAGAAATACCAGCAGCTGGGATATTAAAAAATTTTGACTATGGTGATATTATGTATTATACTGTTACCTGCCAATGTGGAAATCCAGAAGATAACATTAGATTTAGTGTTGAATTGGAAGCAGATGCATATGATATAACTTTAACTACTGAATTTACACCAAGAATTGCATATTGGGGCAGCTTTATTGGGTCTAGTTCGTTTGAAAATTCATGGTTATACCGTATTGATTCCTGTATTCGTAATATTATAAATGCGTTATATTATAAATTAAAATTGACTTATGATATCTGGTTTACAGGTGAAATAAAATATTGTCAAACAACTATGATGACAGAGCAGCAAGCATTGAATTATGCAGCTACAATAAATCAATCAATAAAAGATTTAAGAAAATTAAGAGAAAAGGAAATTAAAAAACATGATTAAAAAGTTTTTTAAAGATATTACCGGTATAACTGCAAAAGAGGCTGCTGAAAAAGAGCAAGCACTTATACAACAGAAAACAGCACAACGTAAAATAGAATTGGCTGAAAAACGTAGAATAGCTAAAGAATATAAGAAAGAAAAAGAAGCTGAATTAAAACTTACACCTAAAGAAATTGCTACTAAGAAAAAAGAACCTTGGGTAGATGTTATTGGATTTAATATTAATAAAGATAACATTAGAAATGGATTCTATGAACTAGATTGGAATGAATATTTTATTGCTGAATTAAAACGTGAAGAATATGGGTTCGAAGGTGATCCTGAAGAAGAAATAGTAAGTAGATGGTTTAGAGATATTTGTATCAATGCAGCAATGGAAGAAGGGGTTGATATGACTGATAGATCATCTGGATATATTAATGTAACTAAATTAGCAAACGGAAAATCAGAAGTAAAATGACATCACCAAATATATACTATGTTTGAAAAAAGACACTTCTTATAATAGTACACAATTACGCATATTTTAATGAATAAAATGGACATACAATATTATGTCCATTTTTCAATAATTAAATAATTTTTATATATTCTACATTCTTTATTAGCTTTCCAGAATGCTTTATAACTTAATTCATTCATTTCACACCATCGTTTGAGATTAACAATTTCAAAAATTATATCAGTTTCTATGTTTTTAATAATATATTTTTTTGATCTAGTTGGTTCAGTAGATATTCCTTTATTCCACGGAATTCTACCTTTAGCAGAACTAGCCATTTTTGTTTTGATTCATCACTAAAAGTTCTACCTGATTGTGCAACTGACATTTTTTTCTTTGTTTCATCTGACCGCTTTTGACCAGTATTTTTTGAAACTCTAATAGCAATTTGTTCTGGTGATTGTGGTTGGCGTTTTTTGTTATTCTCACTAATACGTTTTTTGTCATCATCAGACCACATAGAGATTCCTTTATTCCATGGGATTCTACTTTTACATGCTTCCCCAATACGTTTCCGAACTACATCAGATTGTCTTCCACCATCGCCGCATTCTTCTTTAAGATTAGCCCATTCATTCGATTCAACAATATTCCATAATTTACTATAATATAATCCAATTTCTTTTAATTCTTCTTTGGATGTACATTCGTGTAAAATTTCAGTAATATAATCAAATCCATGAACTTTAAGATGGGATAACCAATATACACCGCTACCTGTATATTTGTGTGGGTCTATTGCACGTGTTTGACCTAGATATTTTAAACCAGTTTTTTGATGTGTTTTTACATATAGATAAATAATCATGTTGATACTCCGTTAAGTATTAAAGTAGTTGGGACGGCAATCCGCGAGCTACATCTTTATTTATCATTTCTTCTTGACAATTTACTTTGAATGTTATATAATATACTTTTAAATTTATAAAGGAATTATTATGACTTACTTACTGATAGACTTATCAAATATGTTTTATCGCTCTCGACATGCAATACAAGGAAATGCAGATTTAAAGTTAGGTATGGCATTTCATATTACTTTTAACAGTATTAAAAAAGCTTGGCAAGACTTCGATGGTAAACATGTAGTAGTATGTCTGGAAGGGCGCAGTTGGCGAAAAGATTATTATGAACCATATAAGCGTAATAGATCTGATACTCGTTCTGCAATGTCACCAAAAGAACAAGCGGAAGAAAAACTGTTTTGGGAAGCATTTGATGAATTTAAAAATTTTATCATCGAAAAAACTAATTGCACGGTATTGCACCATCCACAATTAGAAGCAGATGATCTAATTGCTGGGTTTATTCAAAGTCATCCAAACTGTAAACATGTTATAATTAGTTCTGATAGTGATTTTCAACAATTAATAAGTGAAAATGTTAGTCAATATAATGGAATAGCAGATCAACATATAACACATGAAGGATATTTTGATGCAAAAGGCAAACCAGTTAAAGATAAAAAAACTGGTGAAATTAAAATGCCATTAAATCCAGAATGGATGTTATTTGAAAAATGTATGCGTGGTGACACTAGTGATAACGTATTTAGTGCATATCCTGGTGTTAGAACAAAAGGCACTAAGAATAAAGTTGGATTAACTGAAGCATTTAATGATCGTAATTCCAAAGGATATAATTGGAATAATATTATGCTACAACGATGGGCTGATCATAATGGAATTGAACATAGAGTATTAGATGATTATAATAGAAATGTTACTCTAATTGATTTAACAGCTCAGCCAACTGATATTAGAGCAATGATAACTGAAACAATAGAAACGAATTCAACACCAAAAGAAGTTGCACAAGTTGGGATTCGTATGTTAAAATTTTGTCAGTCGTATGATATGAAACGAATGATGGATAATATTCAGCAATATGCTGAACCTTTTCAAGCAAGATATACAGGAGAATAATATGGCAGTAACATATGCAAGTGAAAAATTGAAAAAAGTAGATGAATCATATACTATTAACAAATACGATAATGGTTATATGATTGAAGTAAGTGGACGTGATGAAAATGATGACTGGGCTACTGCAAAAATCATAGCTTTATCGTTTGATGAAGTAATCGAAATTATCGAAGATGTAGATACATTACCGAGGACATAATGTCAGAAAATAAAGATCCAACAATTGAAGAACAACGTGAATTACTGCAAACTATTAAATTTACACCTAAAACTTACAAAGTAGAAATTGAAGGAAGAGGTGGAGAAATAGTAGTTGGTAAAGTACCACGCGAAGCATACGATTATTTAGAAGATAATGGTATTGATATTGAAGAATTTATAGAAGATGAAGAAAATGAATTTGCGGTTCCAGAAGAATATCAATTTATTTGTGAAGGAGCATGGTTTGAATGTGATAACTTAGCACATGAAAATGGTGCTGAAATGTCAGATATTAGTGAAGTTATCGTATATGATGATAATTCTAATGAAGTTTGGCGACATTATTTGGACATTGGGTTATTACAGGATTCTGAAATAGAACTGGATGAAATAGCCGAATGTTATATTGAAGAACAACCAGATGGTACTGCCGTATTTCTTGGACAAACAACCGAGAAAGGTAAATTTTTTGGTGGGGAATTTGTAATTAAAGACGATTTTGATCCAACTAAATTTAAAATTGAATACAGTGATATCGATGGATGGAATATATTTTCAAGTATTCAATATAATGGTGAATACATTGATAATAATGAATATGACACTGTTGGCAAAGGAATAATGTTTGATTTACAGTTAGTTGAAAATACATCTAATAAAACTTGACAATACTAATATAGTGTTTTATAATACACACTTTATAAAACACTAACTTTAATTAACGAGGAAATACAATGTCATCGATCATTACAACTGAAGTCGTAGAAGATACTTCATACGCAGGAACCCGTAAAAAAAGAAAGACAACTGAGTTATCAGTAGTAAAACAAGAGAATCCAATAACTAAATTTTTTAATACATTAAATGTAAAAAAAATGGTAGATAGTCACAAATTTACAAAAGTATGGTTAGATAGAAATATTCACTATGCTGAAGTTTTTTCTACTTCAATAGAATTAGAAAAATTAACATTCCAGCAATACGTATTCGTCGAAGATACTAAAGAATTGGCAACAAAATTAGATAGAATTGGATTTGTTGAACAAATCGGGTATCCAGATGAAATACATTTTAAGAAATTTTCTCGTATGATGTACAATGCTGAATATAATATTGCATTGAGTTTATATAAACCACAATATAAAAAAGCAATCATGGTTGCTAATGAAGTGGTTGAAACAGCAGGAATCAATGGGCAAGTAGGATTAAATGTATTTCTATCAACTATTAATGTTTTAATAAGTAAGGATTAATAATGACAGAACTTCATGCGAAACCTATAATAGATGGTAAATTTTGGATTGTAGAACGCAATGGTGAAAAAGTTGCAACATTGCATAAACATGAAAATAATAAATTCATGCTGTCAAATAATGATGGTGAAGTATGGTTTAATAAAAGAGAAGAATTAATTTCCCAATTTGGGAATAAATTCTTCTTGACTGACAATATGTTTGATGTTAATATAACAGAACAAACAGAATGTCATGGTTTTCCAACTAAGTCAACACCATATAATACAATGTATGATGTTAAACGAAGATTACCATTATATACAAAACAAGAAAAAAGTAAGTGTCTGCATTGTGCTGGCTGGTATGTTGTTAAATTTAAGAATTGGGTATTAGCATATTGTCCAAAATTAATAACAGTAGATCGTTATGAAACATATGGACCTTTTAAAACTAAAGCAGAGGCTACGAATTTTAAATGCAACATCAATTAAATACTACACCAATAACACAATTTACACAATTGCTACGAGCTTCTGAATTGTCACAACAAAAAGAAGTAAAGATGACAATTCAGCAAGCTAGGTTGCTAAACTTAGCATTATCTGATATGATGGAAAAACTTAATCAGGATTACGAAAGTATGTATAATGCTCTTAGAAAATCTGTTGATACATCAGTAGTACAGGTTTTAATGGATGGTGGTGAGTTCTAATAAGATAAATATATATGGAGTTAATGGAGATCTTATGTCAAGACCACAACCATCTATATTGATAGAATACACTGATAAAAAAACATACAAAACTGAACAAGTATTAGAAGCAGAAGGAAACGCTATATGGGCTGTATTTTATAAAAATACAGCATTTAATTTAAAATCATTTAATAGTTTAACAAGTTATCCTGGACCAAAATATAAGAAAACTAGTTTTTCTAACCCTGGCCATGCATATAACTTATCTAAAAAATTAAATGAACAATTTAATTGCAATGATTTTAAAGTAGTTAAGTTAACTACTGGAATAGTAATGGAATGATTGATAGAGATGATTTAACTAAAGTTTTTCTTAAAAATTGGGGCAAGAGCACCGATGAAGCAAATTTGCAATTTTATTCTAGGGAATGGTGGGTATCTAATAGAAATAAATCTTTTAGATTAACCCCTATTGGTCTGGAGTTTTTAACAAAAACTTTAGAATTAAAACCTTACACAATTCCATTTACAGAAAGTATTGACAAGAGTCCGCAAACAATGATATACTTGTCTCGCTTTATTGATTCACCGTTTTATTTAACAAATAATAATATTACGGTGTTTTCAGAAATTAAGAGTTTTGAATTACATTTATTTTCAGATGATATTAGAAAATATGGTATAATAAAATCTCTTAATCATAGAAAAAATTATTTAAAATAGTAGTTGACAACCTTTAAATAACATAGTAAAATACACACTTAGTTAGACAATTTAATTTTAACCACAACACAGAGAGTAACACAATGAGTGAACATCGCGCAGTAGGTCCTAAATCAGCTAAAAAAGCAATCGTTAAAGCTTTAAAAGTTAAGCGTCCAATTTTCATCTGGGGTCCTCCAGGTATTGGTAAATCAGATTTGATCAAACAAATTGGAGAAGATGCTCCAAATGATTTGGTGATTGATGTTCGTTTATCATTATGGGATCCAACTGATATTAAAGGTGTACCATACTTTGATGAAAATTCTGGTACAATGAAATGGGCACCACCATCTGAATTACCAGGTATGGAATTTGCTACACAATACGATAGAATTATTTTATTCTTAGATGAGATGAATTCAGCTGCACCATCTGTTCAATCAGCTGCATATCAGTTGGTATTGAATCGTAAAGTTGGTACATACCATTTACCAGATAATGTTGTTATCGTAGCTGCTGGTAATCGTGAAGGCGATAAAGGTGTAACATATCGTATGCCAGCACCATTATCTAATCGTTTTATCCATGTTGAAATGGAACATAAATTTGACGATTGGTTTGAATGGGCAACTGAAAACAAAATTCATAAAGATATTGTGGGTTTCTTGAACTGGTCTAAAGCTGATTTATATAGTTTTGACCCAAAATCAAGTTCACGTGCATTCTCAACACCACGTTCTTGGTCATTTGTTAGCGAATTGTTAACTGAAAATGATTGTGATGATGAAACATTGATGACTTTAATGTCAGGTTCTGTTGGTGAAGGTGTTGCATTAAAATTTGGTGCTTACCAAAAGTTATCTGGTAAAATGCCAAACCCAACTGATATCTTAAAAGGTAAAGTTACTAAACTTGACTATAAAGAAATCTCAGCAATGTATTCATTGACAGTTGGGTTATGCTATGAATTAAAAGACGGTGCAGACCGTAAAGACAAAGATTGGAATGATCAAGTTAACCACTTCTTCCAATTTATGATGGATAACTTTGAAACTGAGTTAGTAATTATGGGTACCAAAATTGCATTGGCTACTTATAAATTACCATTAGATGTCGATGAAATTAAATGCTTCATGGATTTCCATAAACGTTACGGAAAATATATATCGCAAGCTACTGATAATTAAGGAGTTTTTTAAACAGGTATTATTGAACTAATACCTGTTTAATTTCTTATTACTTATCCCAATATCCAAAATTCATGGGAGTATCCAGCATCGATACTCCCTTTATGTTTTGCAGCATTCTTTGAAACCCATTCTTCCTTTCCAGAATATGTCCATGTAGACTTAACTTCTATTATTCTTTTTTCATGTGGTATTACGATATCAGGATGGTATATATGCCATTTATCATCACCAATACCATCATCAGCAGGCCAGAAATATGGTATAGATGGTCTATTTCTTAATAGCAATTCCTCTTCTTTATAACCAGATTCCAATAATAAATCTAGTGCTCTTGGTTCATATCCTTGAACATTTACGGTATTCCCTGATGGAAATGTATAAACTTTATTGCTATTAGTAACTTGGTTATCTATATATGCAACAGTTTGAGTATAATACGCAGCTCCAAATAGTTTGATATTCGTTTCTTCACGTTTTTTAGTTATTTTCAATCTAGTTTCTAGATCTCTTTTCTTACCAGAAATCTTTATTTGGTTAGAAAAATCTTTTGTTAATTGGTATCTTTCCACGCCATACGTCTCAATACATTTTGATTTAATCTTATCTTTACCATATTTCGATGAGTATAAGTTTTCAGAACCGAATAATTTCATGCATGTATTTTTTCTTATTGCCAAGGTATCTGGATCGTTGCCAGCACATTTTGCACCACACCATTTTGGAAATGTATTGCCTATTGTTCTAAAATTATGAATTTCATTATTGCACATTTTGCAATAATGGTGTCCCCAATCATCATTGATTATTCGGTAATAAATTTCTTTTGGACTATATCCTTGTTTATGATATAATAAATTATGTTTTTCAAATAATTGTCTAAATTTCATATTAGTAACTGATGGATTTAGATTTATGCTACTTTCAAATGCATCTATTAACGATTTGGATAGTGATGGGTTTTGTGATAAAATTTTATGTATGCCAAGCATACTTGGATAAATATTCATGTTGATACTCCTTGTAAGTATTAAAGTAGTTGGGACGGCAATCCGCGAACTACGTCTTTATTTATCATTTCTTCTTGACATACCAATAAAACCCCGGTATAATACAACTTTTCAACCAAACAACTTCAATCAAACATAGGAAATAAAATGTCAGATCCAGTTTTAGATAAAATTATAGATAATATTATTATCGCGCGTGTAGGTCTTCTACTACGTCATCCATTCTTTGGTAATTTAGCAACTCGTTTAATTATTAAAGAAGGTGGTGAATGGTGTAAAACTGCGGCAACAGAAGGTAGACACATATTCTTTAATAAAGAATTCTTTGCTCCATTAACTGTTAAACAAATTGAGTTTGTATTAGCTCACGAAATTCTTCATAACGCATTTGACCATATGGGTCGTCGTGAAGGTCGTCATCCAAAACTATTTAATTTTTCGGCTGATTATTGTGTAAACGGCCAAATTGTTCGTGATAAAATTGGTGATCATAACATCCCAGGCATTCAAATTCTACATGATACACAATATTATGGCATGGGTGCTGAAGAAATATATGATCTTCTAAAAGATAAAAATGACGAAATGTTAGATCAATTAGGTGAACTATTAGACCAACATTTTGATTGGGAGTCATCAGATGGTGATAGTGATGGTGATGGTTCTGGAAATGGTAGTGGTAGACCAGTTTACACACAAGAAGAATTACGCCAAATCCGTGATGAAGTTCGTGAAGCAGTAATGACAGCTGCACAAGCCGCTGGCGCAGGTAGTACACCAGGTTTGATTCAACGAATGATTAAAGATCTTACCGAACCTAAAATGAATTGGCGTGAAATTTTACAACAACAAATTCAAAGTGTAATTAAAGATGATTATACTTGGATGCGTCCAAATAAAAAAGCATGGCATTTATCAGCAGTATTACCAGGTTCTAGTCTTCGTGATACCATTGATATTGTAGTTGCTATTGATATGTCTGGTTCTATTGGGGATGACCAAGCTAGAGACTTTATGAGTGAAATTAAGGGTATTATGCAACAATACCAAGATTTTAAAATTAAAGTATTTTGCTTTGATACACAAGTATATAACGAAGCTGATTTTGATGGATATAACATCGATGATTTTGATTTCTACCAACCTATGGGTGGTGGTGGAACCGACTTCATGTGTGTGTGGGATTATATGAAAGAAAAAGAAATACAGCCGAGTAGACTACTTTTCTTTACTGATATGTATCCATGTGGATCTTGGGGCGACGAATCTTATTGCGAAACTATATTTGTTGCTCATGGAACGACTACAATAGAAGCTCCATTTGGTACAACTTGTTATTATGAGTTTAGTAATCAAACTGCTTGATTATAATCTTCGTATAATTGTTCAATTGTCTTACCGGAAGCATAAAACTTCCGGTAATTATCTTTAGCACTAATTAATTGCAAATTGGATATATCTGATACAACATTTATTGGAACATTATTTATAAACCCATCACTTACGCTATAAATATGGTCAATATGCCAGTCTTTTCCACGTTTATTTTCTGGGTCTAAAATATGTTTGTTCCTTTTGTATTGTGTATTTAAGTATTGCTGACATTTTTTTCTATACTCTATTCTAGATAGCCCATCGGAAGTAAAGTTTTTATCTTTATATAGTTGATTCCAATAATCTGTTCTTTTTTCAGAAAGTAAGTTTTTAATTTCTTTAGATTTTGAAACATTGTCCACACCATATTTTTCAATAGATAATTGTTTCTTTTTATCTTTTACAGATTGAAGTTGGCTAGAATTTTCTACACCTATCAATGATTTCATATCTAACATAGAACATCGTTGTGAGCAATATCTATAATATTGTTTATCTTTACTGCTATATAATACTTGGTTATCACATATATTACATTTTGGTCTACTTGTGATATCATTTGTGTAGCAAAATAATTGTTCAGTAAATGTTGTGTTTAATAAAAATGATGTTTTTGTACATATATCAGAATATATGTCAAAATTATGATTCTTAATATAATTAAGACGGTGAGAATGATATATTTTATCTGCACCAATTGATTTTAAAAAATCAAGAACTTTTTGAAATGAATAAATATAATTACTGGACATAATGAACCTCCTTGGTAAATTGTTAGAATGTCTAGAGTAGTTGGGAACGCCAATTCCGTGAACTACATCTTTATTTATCATTTCCATTGACAATCTCCATAAACTGTAGTATAATATAATTTTTAATCACAGAAAAAAACACATATGAAAATTAAAGATAGTCAAGAATTGGTAGTAGTTATGCCAGCTAGAGATCGATTTTGGCACTTAACAGCTGGTGAAATACGTAGTTGGCCTAGACCAGACATAATTCACGATAGTATATTTGATGCCTTAGGTAGATTAGAGGGATTGCTAGATATAGGGTGTTATTCTACATATATTGCAGTAAAAAATGCTAAACATACTGGATATATAGACGGTGAACAAGCCATGATGGTGCTGGCAATGCCAGAAGACCCATTATTAAAAAAACATAAAGAAGAAGAACTGGAAGAGATGTAATGGCATTAAAGAACGGTGTTCCTAATCCGTTAGATTATTTTGAATTGCGACGAGTTGAATATGCTTGTCCGCAATTCAAGTATTTCACGATTAACAAATATAGCCCATCATTAACTAAAATAATTAATGAGTGGATCATAAAAAACTTAAATAGTAGATATTATATTGGGCAAGGAATAACTCTTGACAATAGTAATACAATAGTGTATAATACACGCATTGGATTTGAAAATGAATCTGAAATATCATATTTCATCATTGCGTGTCCACATATTCATGTACAATAAACATATCATAAGGAGATAATATGACAAAAGAAGTAGAACAAGAAGTAACTCAAGAAGTAGAACAAGAAGTAACACAAGAAGCAGAGCAACAATCTGATGGTCTTAATATTAATGATTTAAATACATTAAGAGCAATTATTGATCTTGCAAGTTCACGTGGTGCTTTTAAACCTGCTGAAATGACTGCAGTAGGAACTGCCTATAATAAGTTAAATAACTTCTTAGAGCAAGTTGCTAAACAATCAGAATCAGAATCAGCATCAGCTGGGACTGAAGAATAATGAACGAAATTAAACATATTGGTAGAATTATTGCAACCGGTAAGAAATGCATAATTGCCTATAGAACATTACCAGGTGATGCATATAATTGTTTAATTATACCAACTGAAAGTTTACCAGATGTATTCCATGATGCATTGATTAATTTAGTTGAAAGTAATACTGGACAATCTTCTTACGAGTTTGCAGAAGCATTAGCTAGAACTAATTTTCCAGATGGCAGTATCATGCTATCAGCATTGCATACACAAAACAAAATGATTAAAGTTGCTACAGACAAAATTGAAATGTTACCAAGACCTGGTGTTTCAATTGTTCTGTCAGAATTAAATCAAGTTATTGCTGAACAACGTGGAATTCCAGTTGATGAATTAGCAATTAAACCATCTGATAAAAGAGAAGAACCTGCAGTAAAACCACCTGTTGAAGTTCCAGTAGATGATGTTACTAAAACTACATCAGCTAGTGTAAATTCTGAAGTGGTTGCATCATTTGATGAAACTGATCCGATAGCTACTGCTAAACATTATCGTTCACAAGCTGATAAATTAGCTAAAGAAGCCGCAAATTTTCGTAGATTAGCAGAAGATTTAGTTCCTACCGTTAAAAAGAAGGCAAAAGAAAAAGTATGATTGGTGGCAAAAAATCACTTCCATCTGAAGTGATTGATGCCTGGCCAGAAGTATTCAATGAGGTGACATTAAACGTGTTGCCTCTAGAGTATGTTCGTACAGTCCTCATTAATTTCAAGGATGGAAAAACATGGGAAATTAGTGTAACGCCAACTACGCGAAGTAAAATGGTAGAATTTGAAAAAGGACTTTCAGAAATCTTAAGATCATACGAAGACCATATTCAAGAAGTTGATGTAAAAATCAATACAAAAAAAGTTCGACGGGATGTTGAAAAATCAATAAAAACAATGTTAAGGAAGATAAAATTATGACAGCAAAACTTGTATCATATTCACAACCAACAGAAGAATTTGCTGAACTTGGAATAAAAGATGCTCAAGATTTAATTGCATTTTGTGCAAGAGTTTCAAACCCTTCTAATCAGTTTAATACCGAAACAAGTGATAAACTAATTAGATACCTTATAAAACACAAACACTTTAGTCCACTTGAAATGGTAAGTGCTTGTATCGAAGTAACTACTACACGCGACATTGCTAGACAACTTCTTAGACATCGCAGTTTTAGCTTTCAAGAATTTAGTCAACGATATGCAGATCCAATAAAAGATCTAAATTTTGTAATTCGTCAACCTAGATTACAAGATACAAAAAATAGACAAAATTCAATAGAATTGGATTTATCATTAGATTATCATCGTGATATTGCAAAGATATGGGAAGAAAAACAGCATTATATTATTAATTCATCAAGAGATGCATATAATTGGGCAATTTCAAATGGAATTGCAAAAGAACAAGCACGTGTTGTTCTACCAGAAGGACTAATAGAAAGTAAATTATATGTCAATGGAACAATTAGAAGTTGGATTCACTTTATTGAAGTTAGAACAGAAGAATCTACTCAAAAAGAACATCGTGAATTAGCATTGGAATGTGCTAAAGCAATCTCTAACATATTCCCAATGGCTGACGAATACGTTTATAAAAAACCAGAACCATTGATAGAACCTAAAAAAGTTTCATGGTTCAACCGATTTATTATGATATTTAAAAGATAGTTCAAAAATGCCGGGCTTTTCCCGGCATTTTTGTGTTAGGTTGCAGCTAAAATTTATTCTTTGTTGTAATCATTTGGAGTACCACTTGATTTTTTAAGAATATTAAATATTCTAGTATTATCTTCAAGCGCCATCAATTCGTGTGGCTCACCCACCCGAAAATCAATTAATTGACCAGCGGTAGCAATCTGTTCCCAGTCATGACTATAAGCTTTAAGCATCCCTCTAGTTACAATAGTAACATGTATGTTATCTTCTGTATGCACATGCTTAGGTAGAATATCACCTGCAAATTGAAAATCGTACATCGTTCCTTTTAAATCTCCAAGATTTTCTAGTGTTTTAGCCAATAACATTTGGTGCGCTTCCTGAATTTGAAATTGAAATCCAATTACCTTTTTCATCTTTAACTGGTGTTTCTGGTAAATTGGATGCAGAAGATGGGTTAATAATAGTAAAGTTTTTTAATTGATCAATATATTTTTGCCAAACTAATTTATCTTCATCAGTTGATTGTGTTAATTCATTTTGTGCAACATCTATATTTCTATTAATAGTTTGTTGTATTAATTCAGTTTGGTTAAATGTTGCAGTATCAATTTCATTTTGTTTTATATCAATTTCATCTTGTGTCATATCACGTAGATAGTAACTATCTTCATATGTTTTACCATCTACACCTAAGATATATTTTGATTCTAACACTTGAAAAGTGCCAACTGTCATTTCATCTTGAGTTGGTCTTGGTAATCTATTAAAAGGTGCAAATGCAGTTGTATTATTTAAATCAATACAAGAAAATGCCTGCATTATATTCTCTCCATATAATGGATGGTTGACCGGGTTACCGTTTTCAAGTTTTATATATAAATTCATATTATTCTCCATTAACATTGTAGCGTATTATATTTTCTGATAATTTAATCCCATGATATGCTAACAGCTCCACTGTTACCATTATTTCCATATCCACTACTGCTAATTCCACCCATTCCATATGATTGAGAAGCTGGGGTACCACCTGCACCACCTGCACCACCACTAGCTACTACCGTATCAAAGGAAGAATTTCCACCAGCCGATCCAGGCGCACCTCCATTTCCTGGGGGCGGTGCATAGGCAAAGAAAAATGGTTCTGGTCTATGACCGCCAATTCCACCAGCACCTACAGTTAAGAAATATGTGTTACCGGAAGTAATACTTACAGTTTGGGTTATAATTTGTCCATCGGCACCAGCCGCCCCTTCAGTTATCACATTATTTGCGCATCCACCATGACCTTCTTGCCCCCAACTGGAACCGTAAGCTCTACCTTCATTTGCGCCACCTCCACCACCAATTGCAACAATCGATACTGATGTAGCACCTACTGGAGCAATCCAACTATATGGTCCTGCTACTGTATATAGCAAGGTTCCTTTAGGTGGTATGCTAACAGCAGCTGTTGATGCTACTATAACACCATTATCTAATAAGTTAACAGTAAATGTTTTTAAATCTTGATTAGTAAGATAGGTAGACATTGTTAATGTAAATGAATAATTTCCACTACTATCGAGTACAAATGGGCCACCAGTTAATGTATTAGGAGTAAAATCAACATCAACAATCCCACCAGCTATTGAATATGTTAAAGATGAGCCATCTGGTAGTTGCGATGCATGTACATTTAATGTTACAGAATTGCCCTGTGTAACAGTTGTTGTACTAGCAGATATTGAGTATGATGGAACTAATACACCACCAGTTAAACTAGATGCACTCGCAGTTAATTGTGAAACCGCAACATTTGCCCCAGTTGCAACAGTTTGTGTCACTACGCTAGTCAATGTTCCAGTAACGTTTATGTCTGCGCCAGAAGTGTCTAGATCTTCAAAATCTATTGTAAATATAATATTAGCTGGTGTTGTTACATTATCAACTCTTGCATAAATGTAATATTTATTTGCAGTAAAAGTAGTTCCACTCTGTTGATAAATTAACTGGTCGGTAGTTGTTAAATTATAAAACCCTATTGATGTTCCAGTTCCAATACTTGTGCTGCTGACAGTTGAACTATGATTAATTGATATAGTACCCATATTACTTAACATAGTTGACCAATCAGTATCTTTGGTAGTGCCAGATCCACCAGTTCTACTAGCAGTGAAATTTATAGTGCCACCAGAATTAAAAAAATATCGCAAATTATCAATTGATTGTGTAACAGTTACTGAATGTGCAATAATGTTATTCCATTCAGTTGTTCTAACTTGAGAATTTAGTCCATAAGTTGATTGCTGTCCACTATTAACTAAGAACTTATCAGTAGTAATGGTATTTGCAAAATCAGCATATTGTTGTGTAATAGTTTGTGATATGACATTAGTAATAGTGGGAATTATTAAATTTTCACCAGCAATATACCCTGGATCAGTCGGGGATAAACTGCCAACAGTAATACCAGTTTGATGCTGTCTACACGCAATCATATCATTTCGTAATGCATTCCATTCTACTTGTGATATAATATTACCAGATGTTTTAACTGTTGACGTTATTGTTTGCCCATATCCACTTTGACCAGATCCTGCGCTATAAATAGCATCAACTGTTGCTTTTATCGCAGTATAATCACTCGCTAAAATTAAATTGCCAACACCTATTGTCATACTTATTCCTTATAAAATTACTGCTTCAATTAGTTTAGTATCAGTAATATCACTATTTTCTAGAGATATTGCAAATACATGCTCGCTTGAATTTGATTGTATTCTTGCCACACCATTATTATCAGGAACCAAACTATCGCCTTTTTTAACGATACCATTTACTTTAACTGGAACTCGCCCTTTTAATGCAATATATGTACCATTTTTTAAATCTGTATTCATCATAAATGCAGGATTTTCGGACACTACACCAATAGCTCTGGCACCAATTATACTAGCGATTACTTCTTTGTCACCACCGACCATAACAACTGTTCCAAATTCATATTCTTGATCAGCTAAATATTTTTCTGCTAAATCCGCATATTGTGCAGTTGTTGCTGTTCCATGAAATATATTAGCATATATATCACCAGCGTTATCACGAACGGCAATGTTACTTCCAGTTATTCCATTTAGTATAGTATTTATTGATGCTTCGTAATAATAACCAGATACCAATAATGTATTAGCTTTTGTTGCTGTTCCATTAAAAATATTAGCATATATATCACCAACTGCATCTCTAGAAACAATTGAAGTTTTATCAGTTGTATCTGGAATAAACGTAGTTGCTTGAATATCATTTACTAAAGTAGTTCCATTGTTTACTTGCATAGTCAATGCTTTAGTTGCTGTTCCAATTACGTCGCCATGCAAATTATTAACATAGATATCTCCCAAATTATCTCTTGAAACTATAGAAGTTTTATCACTTGATGTTGGAACAGCAACTGTTGCCTGAACTGCTGGTTTTATACCTCCACCATTAAGACTAATATTCATCGTATCAGTGTTGGATGATGTTCCATAAAATTTATATGAAGCAACAACACCTGGAGTCGTATAACCAGGATTCAACGGATCTGCTGTATTAACTAATGTAATACCTGGATGAATATCTATAAATCCAGAAATAGCACTTATATTAGGCAATAACGTAAATGTTGCATCGGTGCTTACTGTGAAAATAGTAGTTCCATTTACGGATGCTGCAATTATTTCATGTGTATTACTATTTGTATCGGTAACAGTTAATGTTTCAAAACTAGTATTTCCAGAATTAGTTTGTGGTGGTCCTATTAAATTATATCCAGTTGATGAATAAACATATAGTTGTTTATTTATAGTATCAAACCAAAAATCACCTTCTGTTAAATAAGATGGTTCACCAGTTGACGTATCTGCCCCAGAAATAGTTCTCCAGTTTAAATTTTTATCATATAATTTTAATTTATTTACACTGCTATCAAACCATAATTGTCCTGCAACTGGTTTAGTTGGTGCAGATACGTTTGCGAAATTTTCTAACAAATACACAAAATTATCATTCTGTAAAGTTCCATACCCTGAATAATTCTTTCCTATTAATGTAAGTTCAGTTGTAGTATTATCAACAGTACCATCCGCGATTACTGTTAGTTGTGTTCCATTATATGTATTAATGATATATGACATCTAAATTCCTTTTATATTATACCGCTATAAATTATATAGTTAATTCCATTTACTGGCGTCATGTTTGGAACAGAAAATGTAACAGATGACCCTGGAACAGCATATGTTGAACCTAATACTACGCTTAAACTTGCATATTGTGACTTGGAATAAATGGTACCATCACATAGTAAATATCCTGGTGGTATTGTCCCTGGATATAAAATAATTGTTCCTATTTGAATACTTGGAATATCTTGAATAAATGTTTGTTTAGTTGTTTTATATAAATCACTAGAACCTATATAAAACACAACAGGTGATGAATATGCACCAACAGTCTGCGATAAATTAATAGTCCATGCGTTTCCAGCACCAGATTGAATTGTAGTGCCAGTAAGAACGGTATTTACACCAGCATAAGCAGTACCAGTACCAAGGCCAGTACCGGCACCAGTAGCAACAAATGTGCTTCCAGGTGTATATGTTAACCCAACAGTTCCCGCAATAGTATTCCATTGTAAATTAGTAGTTGTCCCAAATTCTATAATAGTATATTCACTACCTAATATAAAATTACCAACTGAAATTGGCGTTGTATCAACACCAAGAACTGCCATATTTGTTCCAATAAGACTACTACCAAATGCAATAGCTCCAATATTTAATGTAGTTCCTGAAATATATCCAGAAACTTTTGCTGCATATTGTCTATAAATAATCAATTCATCAATTGAACTAGAATCTGATAATGATTGTTTAGATGATACAGCTGATTGACTTAACGTAGCATTAAATGTTATCGGATCACCATTTCCATTAAAATTAATAACATCACTTGTAACATCACCTGTTAAACTAAATGCAGTTGCATTTTTTAAATATACAGCAGAACCAGTAACATTTCCAGTAACACTTCCAGTAACATTACCATAAACATTGCCAGTTACATCACCAACAAATTTGTTTACATATATTCGTCTAAAACGTTGTGTTGATGACCCAATATCATATAATGGCGCAGATATTTCTAAACCTGTATTATCATTGGTAATGTATCCAGGAACAATTACCGAACCAGTTGTTGGTTCGCTAGGAATGACTGTTGTATCTAAATAATTTAATATTAATGAGCCATTAGCAATTGTTAAATTTGAATTAATTGTTGCAGTTTTATCAACATATAATCCACCAGATGTTTGAATACTGGCTGTTTGTGTTCCAGAAGTTGATACATCAGATGTCCCAACAACTTTTAATATACCTGAAGATACAGTTACGGTTCCATTGACATCAAGGGTTGAGGTTGGAGTAACAGTTGCTATTCCTACTCTCTGCGATGGCGCAAAATAGGCAACAGATTTTACATTACTCAATGAATCTAATACTCGTATTTCTATTGAATTATTTCTAACATTAGATGAAATCAAATAATTTGAAGACGACGCAGCATCTGATGATAATATAAACTTTTTATCATCTCCTAACTGAATTGATGGAACAGAAATATAACTAGATAACTCATTTGGTTGGTCACTTCTTACATATTTTCCACTATTAATACCACCTAAATTGTCTGCATTAGTTGCGGTTCCATTAAATTTATATGATGCTAATGAATTTAACGTAATACCAGATTTTATACTTGAAAACCCACTAATAGATACTTTTGGTGTAAATGTATCAGTGCTTACTATAGCAACTTTATCATTTGACGAATATAAAGAAATTACGTTATGTGAAAAATTTGCACTATCGTCTATTTGTTCAAGTTTTTGACCAGTAACTGTTCCTTGACTTAATAAGGGACCAACTAGTGTCCATGCAGTACCAGAACCACTATAAATTGATAGTTGCTGATTGATCGTATCAACCCATATATCACCAGCATTAGCAACAGTTGGTTTAGTCGATGATTTTTTAACAGACCCAACTGGTGTCCAATTTGTTGATGTGCCATCATTATTAACCATCAATTGATTAGCTGAACTATCATACCATATTTGGCCTTGTACTGGATTAATAGGGGATGTTGGATTTGCAAAATTTTCTAATAAATGTAAAAAATTATTTGCAACATATGGTCCATATCCTGCATAATTTTTACCAACAAACGTTAAACTAGTTTGATTATTAAGTGTTTCATCTGCAACAATAAATGCTGTTTTATGTGCATTATTTATTTCTGTATATGTTACCGGATAAGACATCTATTAAACTCCCGTTAAGGTTTGAATACGAACTGTATAATCAATTTGAACCAATCTGTTTAAAGATTTTTGAACAGGATGAAAAACAACGTGTGTTAATAACATATCATTTCCACTTTGATCATAACTTTGTAATCCCAATTCATCAAACACATATTCTTGCTCACCATTTGGTGTGGTATCATATGCACTTTGATTAGTTGGTTCACCATAATCTAACAAACATGTTACAACTACATCTGTATAATTATTACCAGTTGTATGTAATACTGAAAGATAATTTCTGGTTGGGTCTGAATTATCAGATGACCTAGCATTAATTACTTTTGTATATGTTTGGTTGTATAAACTGGCATTTGACCCAGAACTATTTGGAGTTAAATAAGTAATAATTCCAGTTGGATCAACTGATGTGCCACCATTTCCTAATGCCATGTTATAAATGTATTGTTGTCCACTATTAGCTATACCATTTGCTAATGCTATACTCATATTTTCATAGTGAATTGCGTTTCTTTTATTAATAAAGATCTCATTAGATATTGGATCCCAAATCTTTATATGACCTTCAATGTGAATTCCTGTTTGTTCTTTACTTTGCATAGTAATCTCTCATTATATTATATTTATCGACTTTCATTATATACATATATAATTATTGTTTCATAATATAGGCTAATGCAAAATATGGTGGTAAATTAGCATTAGTTCCACTCGCACCAGTTATATCAGTAGAACCACCGATTGTTCCTGCTGGTGTTCCAGCAGATGCAGCTGCTATTGTGATACCAGTTGTTGCTGTTCCTGTAGTTCCTGTTGTATCAGTTGCAAAATTAGTTCCACTCCCAGAACCGCCTGTTGTTGATGCATGTGTTACATAAGTATGGTTGTGTCCAGGATCAGTGATGGTATGGTCATGCGTAGGAAGCGCACTACCAGTAAATGTTGCAGCAGCTAATGAGTGACTATGTGATACTACAGTAGAATTTGCACTACCACCAGTTTGTGCAACGGTATATGTAGTACCAGCACCAACAATAAATCTATTTCTTAAATCTGGTGTGCCATTTGTTCCATCACATAATAACCATCCGGTAGGAACCGCCGTTGTAGCACCAGACCACATTACAATAATACCAGTAACAATAGGTGAAACAACAGCAGCAGCTGGATGAACATGGTCTTGTCTAGCATATAATAATGAAGTTCCAACCGCCGCTACTCCATCAACTAATGGTGCAACAGTTGCTGGTGATATAATGGCACCTGCGCTAATAACACCAGAACTATTGATTGTTATAGTTGTACCATCAACTATAACACCACCTAATACGGAATTAGATGCAGTTGGTAATGTATAATCAATTATTTGATTTACAGCCGTGTATATTGTTGAAAAATTGTCATTTATAATATTTCCACCATCTCTAAGGGTTGTTCCCTGTCCATTATTTGCTATTGCACCTAGGTTTATTAATGTTGGATTTGATACTCTTGTTGTCATTGTTATATCCTTATTTTTCGCTATTATAATATAGCATATTTATTATTCCATACTGAACCATATTGTTTAACTATGGTAATACGTGTTCCAACAGGAACTGGATTTGTTAATCGTATTTGTTTAGCTATTCCATTAACTGAAAAATCTGCATCAAATTGTGTATCGCCTTTTGGACTATATGGCGATTTATTAACATTAAATGCTTTATATGGTTGCTTTTTCAATCTTATGTTACTAATAAAGAATGACCATACCATACCAGAATCAACATTTGATTCAATTGTATTAGTGGTATTATCATTATTAATTGTTACTGTAGTAACTACATCATTAAATGTAGTTCCACTGATATGGCTTTGTGTACATTTATATGTATATGACCCAAATATAACAATATCACCAACTGCATATATAACTGAGGGTGTCCATGTTGAAATATCATAACCACCAATAAACACTTCTATATCATCACATTGCCCATAATCAGCTGGAATTACTGTATTAAATACTGAATCAGCAATATATGCCTCACCGTTTCCTAAATTATACCCAATAGTAGCTGCGACAAAAGTAGTACCAGGAGAATATGTAACACCAGTTGTTCCACCAATTTGATTCCAACTGGCATTAGTAGTATTCCCAAGTTTTTTAATTGTATAAGTATCACCTACGATAAAAGATCCTACTGTAACAATAGTTCCTATATCATATGTCCAATTTAAATATGCATCACCAGTCCCATACGCAAGTTGGGTTAATGTATCTATACCAGTTGATGCTGCAATAAATCTTACACCAACATCATAAGTTACATCAGTGGTACCGCCAATAATATTCCAGTGTGTATTAGATGTAGTTCCTATAGTTTTTATAGTATACTCATTTCCAATAACAAATAATCCAACAGGTACGTGTGTGCGCGTTGGAATAACATCAATATCAATAGTATTATTGTTTGTAATCATTGATTGGGTTACAATAACATTTTGTGATATAGTTTTATCATTATATGATATATTAGAACTCGGACCAATATTTTGAACTGTAGTTCCTTTATTATACAACGGTGCAGCACCGGTTCCTAACGTAGCTCTTCTTAATTGAGTTAACTTATTGCCTACTATTTCAAAATATTCAATACGTTCAGATCCAATTTCAATAACCCCTGGAATATTTTTAGAAGGATTTGGCATATCAAATACATTGTTTTCTTGAACAATTATAGAAATATCATTCCATTTCAAATCTTCTGCTAAAGTGGTTTGTTTTGATGTATCAATATCTTTATAATGCATTCTATTCAGCATATCTTTAAACTGCATAAATGCTAAATTAGATGTAGTATTACTGTTAAATGTGATAACATCAAATATATCAGTTTTAATTGGTGGTATAAGTAATGTTATGCTATCTCTATCCATAGTTAAAATAAAGTCAACATCTGGTGTTAATAATATTCCATTTTTAATAACCCATATGTAGTTTTCATTAAGAACTTTTTTTGGTAACATTATTGTTCCACTATATACTGTTAAATCATTATAATATTGTGGAGTATCAATTGTATGAATAATCTGTGGAACGTTAAGTTGCGATCTTTCTACCTGCAAAATACTATTATTATATGAACTAGTTACAGTAACATTACTTGAATCAGCTATTTCAATAGTAAATGAAATACTAGGACTTCCACCAGTCGATGGATAATATGTATATTGTGTTGGAACTAAAATAGTATTATCAACGACAACAATCATATTATTTTCATTATTATTGGCAGTTCCGACAATACTATTTAAATTTACAAGAGTATTTGCTGGTAATCCACCAGATGGTATTAAAATTTGTTCGGTAGTTGTTATTGTAAAAGTTCTTATTAAACTATCAACCACGATATAACTTATTACTGCATTAACATCTGGTGGCGTTGCAAAACGCAATCCTAATATTTCAGCTGATGTTTGATAAGAAGTATATTCAACTGCATATCCATTAACAAACACATCAACTAAATACGACGCATCCCACATAGTTCTCGTTGTATATTCAGTTGTGAACCCATCGGCAATAATATAGCCAATATCCAATGTATTGGTAGAATTCACACCTATACTAAATATTGCTATTACACCTCCAATTACAGGTGGTGTTGTAAATACTATCGTGTTATTAGTATAATCAACTGAATAGTCAACATCTAATGTTTGAATAACTGTTGTTGATGTTATAGATGTCCCATTATTAATAAATGTTTCAAGTGTTACTATTGCTGCTTGGTTACTATTTAAACGTTGTCTAATATTAAAATCAGTAGTAACTCCATCAGCAACATATTTGTCAACTTTCACATTACCAGATACTATAGCATTCTGTTCAAACACTTTAATTTCTAATGCATCAACTATTTGACCTGGCACAACTTCTTCTGGTGCATAACTGGTCATTGGAGTTACAAAGCCATCACCATCTATAACAACATCACCAGGTGCATATCCAGTAGCACTAATATATGCTAAATCGCCGCCATCATATGCTGTATCATAATCATCTGAAAAGGTTTTTATTGATCCATCACTTGTACTTTCACGGAATATGAATACATCGTTTGCATTGACTTGTAAATTAGATGGAACATTTATGTTTATACTTCTATCTATATTAATTGTCACTTCAGTAGATGAAATTAGCCCTATTATTGGTGAAGTCATTACTGCATGTGTATTTAATTGGTCAATAGTATCAAAATGCAAGTCATCTATACGAACACCATTCATATATACATTTATTATAGTTCCAACAGTTGGAATATATGAAAGTTTAAATGTATGTGTTCCAGAAACTTCTACAACAATTTTGTTATCAGTAAATGTTGGATCATAGCTATCCCATCTATCAGATAAATATGGTAAACTATCCCATCCATGATTTATTGCAAACGATAATCCATCAATTAGAACTCCACCATAATCTATACCTGTCATTAATTGAGTTAAATCTTTCCCTAGATTATTCGTTGATGGATTGTAGTAAAAATTAATTCTATCAGCTGCATTTAATATTGATGCATCTTTTACGTATGTTATAGATACTATATCATTTGCTTGCACTGCATCATGTAACGTTAGAGTTCCATAATACTTATCATATATTATACCGTTATATTCATTGTATTTTAATGTTTCAATACTTAATGAATATGAATCAGGAGTAATTGGCAAGTTATTTACAGTAACAGAAGAATATCCTATCTTAATATCAGGGGACCATAATAATTCAAATGTAGTCTGATTAGCAATTGCAGTAAATGATTCAACTTCTTGCAATTTATTAATATAATAATTGTGTGTTATTCTATCAAATTTAAGATTTATTCTATTTGTTCTAACTAAACTATTACCAATATAAACACACGCAGTAACACCTTGTCCAAATGGTGGTTGTTCTATTATCAGAGTTGGTGTTGATAAAAATCCTTTCCCACCTGATACTATTTCTATACTAGTAACTCTACCAAGAAAATCTATTTGCGCATTTAATACTGCACCATTATCTGGTACTACTGTTATTTTTGGGGCAGTTATATATCCATATCCACCATTAATAATTTTAATAGATTTAATAGAAAATCCTGCATTATCATACCAACTTTTCCATGGATATTGCTGAACTTCAGTGTTATATACTACTATTTTATTATCTACTAAATATGCTTCTATAACATTAGTTCCACCTTGTGCATAGATTGGTGGTAAATCAAAATCTGTTGATAGAATATTACCAGATTCAATATTTGTATATGAACTTATATATTCTCTAACTTTAGTTCTATATGGTTTTACTTCAGCTACATAATTTTCAAAATCAACTAAATTATCATTTTTAAAAGTAACTGGTTGGTTTAATGTTCCTACATTATGTTTTGCCTTTACAAAACTAGATTTAAAAATCCAATCTATATATTTTTGTTCATTGTGTGCATATCGAACACTATTAAAAAATAAATTCAAGTAATCAGTTTTTAATTCATTTATAAAAATATCTGTTTTAAATGCATTTAAAATAATTCGCAATTCGGTGGATGAGTTGTTATCATACCCAATGCTATCATATAATGTTCCATCATATTGTGGCGAATCATACAATTTGCTATTTAATTGAATAGTTCCATTTTGAATACCTACTACTTTATATGTCTTAGTCCAATCTAATGAATCTATCAAACTATAACGTTTTAATAATATCCATTCGCCATTATTACCTAATCTAACTTTAATTGTATCATTAACATTTGTAGAAATGCCCTGTAAATCAGCAAATATACTAACAGAATAATCAATAGCCGTAAATTGGTTATATCCAATTTCATACCAATCAACATAATACCAAAATTCACTAGCATCATATGATTTACTTAAAATTCTGCTCCAAGAATTTGTTTCTAAATTGAATGAATATATACTCCATGTATCATTTGATTGAGAATCACTAAGTACTAATGCAGCAAAATTTCTTGTTTGTAATTTAGTGGTATAGTCATAACCATTTCCACCATTTATAACTTTAACATCTACAATCTGCCCTTTTGTATTAAGAATAGCTTTTAATACGGCATCAACACCCGTTCCAATAACCTTAATTACTGGTGATATAACATATCCAAATCCAGTAGATAAGATTGTTACACTTGATATTTTACCATCGATAATTACTGCCGATAATACTGGTACTTTATAAGAACTAGCCGAATTAAATTGTAATTCAGCATCGGTGTTTATTACAATATCATATAATCCAGATGTTAAGCTTGGTGCTTGATCATACTGTGATATACCTTCTAAATTTCTTGTACTAGCAATTTGATTTTGTAGTAAAATAGTATTTGCTTGTTCTACAAGTTCTTTAATAGCTTCAAATCTATTCACAAACATAGATTGGCGTGGTCTGTTTTCAACACCATATTTTAATTTTAATGGCAATGAGGTATCTGGAACTAAGTTACCAAAATTATCACTACCACATAGACTATCAAACCATTTTTGTTCTATAGTGTTTGGTAAAATTGTTGATTGATCATTACTAATAATTTTCCACTGTGCATGAATATTTTGATCTGTTTTATCTATTAACCAATACTGAATAGATAATATAACATCATTATTTGATAAAACTTGTCCAACATTTGCCACTTCAAATGTATTTTGACTAGTAATCGCAATATATTTGTATGCATTTTTTACTGGGCTTGTTATTAAACTTGATATATTCTGTGCAGAGGTATATCTTCCAGGAATATTTGGAACTATTGCTTTATTTTTAACCCAAAAGTAATATGTATTTTTTATTGTTTTACTTACGTTATCATAATATTTTTTAATACAATAGCAAGTATCACCATATAATGATTTACCACTTATATTCAATGATAGTCCAGCATCGGTATCCGCTTGGGTATCCCATACTGATGGCAACAAATTAGTTTCCACCCATTCATATATGTCTATAGATGCACCATGTACTAATGTATTCCAAGTGCTACTTCTATATGTAATATCAGAATCATAACTTTCAATGAATTTGGCTGTTCGCACATCCCACCATAATTTACCAACTTGGTTAGTAGTCCATGCTATACTTTCATCAACATTTACAGATGAATCACCAATTGAATATATGGCAGGATCATAGAAAGTTTTATAACTTAATTCCTGTTCAGCTATTCCAGCAATTTTACCTTGTAATGGATCTATTACATCTAAATAACTTATTAATTCATTTTTTTGTTTGTTATATAAAAATGTTTGTTTAATCTTATTAATATCTGGCTTATCAATTTCTTGATGTTTTTGTGTCCAGCTATAAGCATCGCTAGCTTTTATATATTCAAATATTAAGCCAGATCTAGGTGAATTAATATCATATTCATATGGTGTTCCTATTAATATTTTATTTAATGATATACAAAATCCTAATTTATTACTATCATTCTCTATATTAATAACCGCAGTGCCGGTACCAGACCCAACCATAGATGGAATACCAATATTAACTTCAAATCCAGCACCAACCATTCCTAGTTGAGCTGTTAATATAGTTGTATTATCAACAAATCCATATCCATTGCTAACAAATGTAATAGTTGAAACTAAATTATTAGTAACTGTTATATTAACAATTGGATATATTGTAGCAGTTGTCCCACTTAGATAGGTTAATTGAATATTATCATATTGTCCATTTACATATCCTTCACCATTAGCTAATATATTTAATGAAGTTGCACTACTAGATGCAATAAATGTTATACCAACTGCATTGCTTGATGCTCCAATTAATGTAAAATCAGTTGTTCCAACAGTCATAATAGTATATGAATTACCTGTAATAAATGTACCAGCTGTGTCAATTAACAATGGCAATCTTTCACTATAAATCCACTTTGTATTATATATATCATAAACATCAATCATACTAGATACTGAATTTTCATATTTACTATGAATAACAAGTGTGTCATAATTATCCATAAATTCAATATTTGTACCAAATTCTGAATTTATTGATGGATATAAATTATCAATTTGTTGATATAACGCATAAGATGATGCTGTTTGTTTATAAACTTGAACACTACCTTGATGAGAATATGTTATCCCAGAATATAAACTATCAGAAACTGCTATATAATCACCAAATGTTGATATAGCAATACTATTTCCAAATGAATTAGTTTGTCCAGTTATAGTTTGAATTAAAGTTCCAGAATTATATACAGATACTGCACCAACTGATGATATTATCAAAGTTTCATTATTACTTACTTTTATGTTTGCCCCAAAGTTATCACCAGAATTAATCCCAGTTAATGATGAAGTCAAATTGTAGTGCCAGTTATATGTTACAAATTGTAATAACCCAGAAGGTTGTGTATCTGGATTTGATGATAAAATCAATGTTGGAATATTACTAATATTATTTGGTATTAACTGTACTACTTGTTGATTACTAGTAAACCCATTTCCAATTACATACATTGCAAAAACATCTATACCTGGTGCGCTAACCAAATTTAGTGTAGTTCCAGTGCTATTATATGGCTCATAATAGGATGACGCATGTACAGTCATCTCATAATTAATTTTATAAACTTTTCCAGTATTATTATTTCCACCTGACGCACCAATGTACAAACAGTTTTGACCAAATTCCAAACTGGACCCAAAGTATTCATTCATATCTGGTTGTGGACTTACAAATGTCACTACATGATAGTAACTTTTGGTTTTATCCATTTTATATAATGATACAACACCTTGGTTAATTAAAGATGAATTTGTACCAGAAATAGATGTATACACTAATTCAGAAGTGTTTTTAATACTATTTCTTACAGCAGTTCCATTACCTGAGCCAATACCCGTTGCAACAAATACTATACCAATTGCATTTTTTGATGCACCTATTAATGTAAAATCGGTAGATGGTGCACTGCCAAGTGAAATGATAGTATAAGTAGCACCTACTATAAAGACTCCTGCAGTAACAGGTGAAGTATCAACAGCGGCACCATCTCCTGTCCCAGCACCAGTAGCAATAAATATCTGTCCAACCACATTTGAGGTTGCTCCAATTGCAGTAAAGTCAGTTGTTCCGAGTAATGTAATAGTATATGTTTTACCAACAATAAATGATCCAGCAGTTATAAAAGCAAGATTATTATCAAAAGTAACAGAAGTATTATTTACTGGTATCATACTATTATCAAATGTTACACTAATATTACTCAATTCAGTACATACATTACTACTTTCTGGCGAGCCAACAGCTATCCATGTGCCATCATTAGATATACTAACAACTGTTCCAAATGCACTCAATGGGTTTTGATCATCCAAAGATATAAATGGGTTAGTTAAAACTTGATGCAATGATAACAGAGAAGTTTTATATGTAGTATAAACATAGATTCCACCTAATGCAGTTGAAATTACTACATTACTTCCGGTACTATCAGATGCGATTGCCCTACCATAATTAACTTGTGATGTTGGATACGGATTTGGTAATAATCTACCACTATACACAGAATTGTATTCCCATGTTGCCCATTTTCCAAAACCATTATCATCAGTCCATAATAATTCATTAGATTTTAATGGATAATGTAATATAGAATTAGCATCATCAATAGTTGTTGCACGTTGTGATGTTAAATGATAAATTCTAATTGTATTTTGTTCAGTAAATGGTGATGCTACAGTTATACCAGGTGCTGATACAATTAAAATATTATTCGCATATGATATTACTTTATAAAATCCTGAAAATTTTGTAACATTTGATATCCCAATATAATCACCAGATGCAATAGAAGTATTTCCAGTTACATCAATAGTAAGTTGGTTACTATCATATGTTGCATTAGTAACAGCAAAATTAGTTGCAGTATATCTATAAATGTTCCATTCTGTATTTTCAAATGTACACCAAACATAATCACCTTCTGTAAATTGAGTAATATCTTGTGTTAAGATTTCAGAAATATATTTTAAAGTCAATGATACCTGGTTAGATCTAACATATCCACCTGGTCTTAAGAATTTCTTACTTGATGAAACAATTGGAAATAAATTTGATTCATATTCAGCTGGTTTTACATATATATCTGATGGTATTTGTTGTATAGAATAACCAGTATTCTGTGTCTTTTTGTCAACTAATTCTATAACTTGTGGATTATTTTTAAACTTTTCTTCAGGCAATACAAATTCCACTTCAGCAAATGCTGAACTAGCCCCATATTGGCCAACTCGAACTGCCCATTCTTCATAGAATGTCAAACTTTCTTTATTATCTAAAGTTAACACACCAAACAATTTATTGAAAACGTTTTGTGTACCTTTTTCAGCAATCATACCTTGGTAAAATTTAAATTCACTAACATCATCTTGAATGATATTATTAAGATATTGACGTTTTTGATATCCAATTAAATGTTGTGCCATTGTTTGTTGTGCACTATCAAAATGTTCATCATCTAATCTATAGAAATCTGTAAATTGAGTAGCTATGTTAGTCCAATTTGGTAAAATCTTAGAAGTTGGTCGTGTCGATAATCTTGTCCATTGTGTTGTATCAAATGTTTCAGATCCAGTTATAAATGAATCAGCACTATAATAAAATGATTGATACTGAACTATATCACCTAATGTATAATCTTTCCATGCTACCCATTTAGTAATTTTAGCTTCATCAAATATAAACCCAGGAGTGTCAAAACCACCATACCAGCCGCTAGTTACATATGCAGATACTTTAATTCTATCTTGTTTATAACCACTTGTTGGATCATAAATTAAATCGTTAAACATCGTGGTATTATTGATTATTACTACTTGTTCTTTTTGCACAATGTAGAAACTTGCATTATATATTCCATCATCATTAGCTGGTCTATAAGTAACTAAATTTTTGTTTCTTGATGAATTTAAGAATTGTGCTGGGATAGGATATCCATCTACTCTAAACATCTCATAGTCATTAAATTTATTAGTAATATTATCAACAACATTCAATGATGCAGAAAACGTAATAGCCGCAGCTGCAGGACTAAGTGAAATTACAGAACTTCCTATATTACTTAACCCATCTAGTTTTTCATAAAATTCATTGTGAAAAACTGATGATTCTTCTACATTTCGTATTGCTCTATAATAATTATCTTCATATTTTACTATACTATTATAAGTAATTAATGTATTTGGTAGCCAATCTGTCCAAATATCTTGTCCAGCAGACCAGTTTTGGGTTGTCCAAAACATAAATTCTTTTGCACTAGTTTCCCAATTTGAAACTTGATTTAAATTTGTATTAAACTCATCAAAAATAAAACCTTGATCTTTTAACCACTCTCCATAACTAATTAAAAAATCAACAACATCTTGTATTGTTTCAAATGTTGTATTATATGGAATTGTTATTGGATTAGTTTTATCCCATGCTTTTCTTAAGAACGCAGTTCGTCCACCAATAATGGGTAACGATGACAATTTTTGATAATTTGATTCAGAAAATGATAATTCAGAATTAATTGAACTGGTTGCCCTAAAATAATCATTTCCAAATTTTACTAATTGTCCTTTATTATATGATTTTCCGCTAGTCCATATTACAAAATTTTCAGATATACCACCAATATTTATTGAACGTCCAGATTGACTCCAAGGGTAATAAACAAAATATGGCTGTGTTTTACTATATCCTTTTACAGAATATCCATTATAAAGTTTTGTTATAATAACACCACTATATGTAATTTTCTTAGTAGGAGAAGATGTGTTTAAAATAATTGAATAATCATCTTGTGGAACAAAAACATTTCCAGTAGTTAACGGTGATTTTGAATCTAATATTAAATTAAATTGAGTTTTACTTGTAAATCCACCAATTCTATATCCAAGTTTATAAGAAATATTTGATAAGTCATAAGCATATTGTGAATATGTTGTTAGATCACCACTTATAATATAATTTATAACATAATTAATAACACCAGCAGTTTGTACTCGTTTAGAACTTGCATATATGCTTGGTAATATTACATCACTTGGTGAAATATGTAATCCAGTGTTATTATATACTAATTGTCCAGTTAAATTCTTAGAAATCCTAGATCTATCTAGAATAATACCCAATGTTTTAGATGGTGTTAGTAAAATTGATGTTAAAATAACACTAAATGGATAATGAGAACTTCTTCTCCACGCGCTTTCAACCGGACCAACATCTCCAAAAATATAATTACTTTTAACAGCATCAGTAACAATACCTTGCGATAATCCAGAATCAATTGGATTTATTAAATTACCATGTTCATCTACTGGAATATGATCCATCAAAAATGGTTTAATATATTGTTTTAATAATGTTGGTGCGCCAGGTGCATTTAATATTCCATTACTAATATCTTCCCACATTATTAAATTATCAGATGTATACGGAGCTGGTCCATATACGGTATCCCACCATGTTGGTTTATCAGTTATTCCTAAAATTTCCCAAGGACAAATATGTGGGCGTTCTGTATCTAATATCCATTTATATATTCCTCTCCAATATCCTGGAATTAATCTACCATCAGGCGCAGAATGACCAGTAAAATTAAATGTAAATGGATTTGTTGAATCATATTGTATTGGATTAGTAAAATCAACGTCAACTAATGCTGACCATTTATAAAATGATGGTGCCAATACTTGATTGAATTCAGCTAAGCTATAATTTAAAGTTTCTGTATATCTTGGGACAATATCATCGATATTAAAGATACTTTTATCATAACTTATTTTTATATTATTGTATATTCTTTTTTCTAATTCTAATATTAATGCATCTCTATAATCAGGAGTTCCATTATCGTCATATGTTCCATATGCTAATACTTGACTGCCATCATGTCCCTGAATAATCCATTGTGGAGTGACAAATGATGTATCTTTATATATTTTTGGATCACTGATTGGCCAAATTCCAAGTTTTGACGGTGTTTCAGGAATACAACAGCCATCAGTGTTTTCATATTCATATATGGCTACTTCATCACCATTTACCAAAGGTATAGTAATTACTATAAATCCTTGTATATTAAAAATATATTCATGATTAACAATTAGTTGAACATCGTTTACATATACCCCAACTGCTTGATTTGATAAAACAGTTGTATCAAATGGTGTGTTTAATGCAAATTGGTTACTTGTAAACCCAGCAATTATATGTGTTGTTTTAATACTAGCACCAAACGGCGCCATATCACTAAAATAATATGGTGCGGTATTTGGTATATTTTTAGTAATATTTTGTAATATTAAATCTACGTGATTTTTAGTATCAGTATCTACACCAAGTGTTTCAGCAACTGAAATAAAATTTCTTTTAAACTTATTATAATCATCTCTGCTTTGTTCTATAGCTTTTGTAATATTTACAGTATCAGAAGTAAGATGATATAATGATATTCCAGATGGTCCACTATGTTTAACAAATTTTGTACCAAATGGTGAAATGTCACCCAAATCACGCAGATTACTTAATCCTGGAAAAACTCCAACAAATATAGATGATAAATTATCAACTATTGAATCAACATGATTAATTACTTCACCTAATGTAAAATTTTTAATAATTCCATTTAATGGATTATTTTGTAAATTATTTGGAATTTCATAATATCCATTTTTGTTTATTGGCTGAGATGAAAATGTTTTTATTGTTAATATGTCATTTAATTGAATATCAGATAAAAAATATAACGGAACCTGCACAATTTCTGTTGATAATAAAATATCAGCACCAGTTAATGATTTAGATACAGTAAATTCAGTTATACTAGGTATGGAAGATACATAATAAATAGTATCAGATATTAAATTACCAAAATCTGAACCAAAAACAATCTTTTGTCCAATAGTAAGTTTAGTAGTATCGCTAATTGTTATTAAATTAGTAGCAGAATCAGTTGCAGTCACCGTTACATTAGTTGAAGAATTTATCAATACTAATTGTTTGTATAATGGGGTATTTACTAATAGCCAATTTGGTTTGTTTGTTGTAGTATACTGTTGTAATCTTTCACCATTTATATAAATGCGAACCACTAAATCAGATAAATTTGAAATATCATCAAAAATATCAATATTAAAATTGTTTGTAATTTTAGAATTTTTATATACTCTTATACCAGCTTGTACTGTAGTAATATTTGATTTTTTCCACCCATTTGTGTAAACATTATTATTAACATAATCTTTTAATACCAAATAGCCTTTACTGATATTCTTAGTAACAATTTGAGTTGTTTCTTTATAATCAAAAGTATCATTAACAAAATCAAAATTAAATATAATATCACCAATGTTATTAATATTTCTATATGATAATGGAAATTTTAACTCAGTATCGACAGTGCCAGTTCCGACTTTATAAGAAAATATATAAGTTCCTTTAAAACTAGATCCATTGTAAACCGATACGTCGCTAATACTTACTAAATTATCATCAACTACGTCAAATAACGGGGCATTGTTAATACCATTTTTTTGTTGTGCAGTAACCCATGTAATGCCATTATACCATAAATATTTTGACATATTATTGGCGCCATCTTTTACATATATTACTTGATTTATTTCTGGGGTTGTTACTAATTCAAGATGTATTTTAGAATTAATGTATACTATTCTATAAATATTATTTCTTACTAATTCATCTAATTCATTTGTAAAAATAACAAGTTGTCCATCACTTACTAATTGATTATCAATATAGAAACCAGCCGATCCCTCAGCGGTTGAAAAAGCATCAGTAGTGTAAACATCTAACAAATTAATATCCATTAACCAATTTGTACCAAAATTAAACAATTTTAAGTTTGCTGAAAATTCAATAATTGGTCTAATAGCTCGGTGTGCTTGGTCTAAACTAGATGATGTATTGTTTATCTGATCACTTATATTTAAGATATCAGTATGAACCCATCTATTTGCTCTACTCCATGGGTTCTTATCATCACTAGCTTTATTAATCAATATATACTCATGTAAATTTGATGTGTTATTAATATAAGTAGATGGGATTAATTGTATTGATGAGCCAACTCCTTCTACATAATAATTTCCAGTGCTATAACTTGCTGGTGTAACATTTCCAGTAAATGCTACTAACATTCCATTACTTAAGTTATATCCATTTGTTAATTTATAAGTAGATTTTCCTAAAATTTCTTGTTCTATATCAATTATAGTATTTTGTGAAATCGCTTTTATATTAAAAATACCACCAGCATTTAAGTCAATTTCACTCTGATAAAATAAAGTACTAGGTGCATCATTTCCTACGGTAAATGTTATAGTACCATCTTGCACAGCATATCCAGAAATACCACTTAAATATCTATCAGCAGAACCTATTGATCGATTGGTTTTTATACTAAATGGTTGACTAGGACTATTAATTTTAAATATATATGTTTGTCCTTTATATAATGTGATTTCAGGATTTTCACTTATACCATTTGGTGTGAATACATATTCTGTGGTATTACCAATAGTTTTAGTATTAACACTAAATGTACTAATCACCCCAGTTTGTTCACCACCAATATTAATTACAGATGGTGTTAACCAATAATAATTTTGAAAATTTACAAATTTATCCCAGTTAATTTGTGGATCCCAGCTATAAAACTCTTCTGAATTTAATCGTTGATGATCTGAAACATTCCCACCAAATAGTTCTATTCTATTAATATAATCTTGATAATCTTTAAAATATGTATTATTACCTTCTTGATCATTAATGACAACTGATGGTTCTAATTGATAATTTTGTCTATCTGAATCAGCAGCTTTAACAAAAACATCACTACCAATAGTTGCTTTTGCGGTTTGTCTTCCTATATATCCATTTAATTTTGTTACAGTCCCTTGTTGAGACATTTGTTCAACGGTAGCTTGTAAAAACTTATTATTAGCATCAGTTCTGTATAATCTTGGTAAAAAAGTAGATGCTACATTATTAGTTGCATTTGGATCAACGCTATCTGTCATTATAAACTCCCGTATGGTGAACTAGTTATAGATTGGTTAGAATTAGTAGAAATGGTTGATGTACCACTTACTGATTTAATGTTAGTTGTAGTAATGCCTGATATAATCTCAATATCATTTACAGTGGCACCACTTATAAATAATTGGTCACTATTTGCAGTTATTTCAAATAAACTACCAAAATTTAATCCTGATTGTGTAGGAACTATTACAAAGCTAACAATATCAGGAGCTAAACTATTGATTACATATGTTGATAGTTCCGTAAAATAAAAATAATCGCCAAAATTCCAATTATCAATTGCAAAGAACTGATTAATTGCTGTAATAACACGTGATTTAATATCATTATCAGAAACAACCTGTTCTGGATTTTTAATTACTTTAAAAGTTGCTTGTAATTCTGGTATTGCTGTACTACCAAATAAAACCGTATATGAAACTGGGTGATATATAATTTCATCAGATATAGATTTTATTAAATTTAAATTTGGTGAAAGAGTATTGTATAATTCGTTTGAACTAGGTGGTAATGGTTTTGTAGAAATAGACCCATTTAACCATTGTCTAAAAACAATATCATATTCATTCATTAATACATAAACATCAATAATATTACTGGTACCTGGATCAATACGTGAATCATAGTCTGCAGAATGTGTATATTGGAACTTTAAGTTATCTCTACCAATATAAACCTTATAATCGAGTGTGGCAGTTAATGTACCAGTTGCATTTAACTGTTTAACAATTCCAGTGTCAATAAAATAAAAATATTGACCAACAGTATAAATTGAAGTATTTCCAATCATTGTTTGTGATGCTAAAATTATCACAATATTTGAAGTGTTATCAACATATCTGTAATCATCCTGCCCTGCAGAAATTGAGTATTTCTGTTCTACAATATATTTGGTTAATGTATTAATATTTGGAGCAACTACTCTATCAAACAATTCTGGATCATCGACTATACCATTATTGTCACTATCTAAAAATGAAACAACAACTTTTTTAGTATCAATATATCCATCAGATCCAATATATTCTGAAGAAATTTGCCAAATAATATCGTTAGTAAATGTAGAAACGCCAGGAATTGTAAATGAAATTAAACTAGATATAATATTATATGTTACCGATTTATTTAAAGTTAATGTTACTATCCCATTCGAGGATACGCTTAAATCAGTAACTAATGTATTTGTGTTAATACCAGTGCCTTCAACAAGCATACCAGAAAATATTCCAATACCACTTGTTATAGTTATACTATAACTACCAGCATTACCAGTTGCAATAGTAGATATAACAGATGGATTTGAATTAATATTTAATATTTTAATTAAATCATTTACTACACGGTTAGATTGGCTATCATATATTTTAGTAGTACCATCATAATAAAATCTTAATTGCTTATCACTTTCAAATATATATTTTGTTTCACGACTTGTTACAATATATGACCCATTATTAGGAGTAAATAATAGTAACCAACTAGCATCAATATTTTTATTTGAATTGTCACCTTGATATCCTATACCAAATGGATCAATAGTATTTAAATTAGAATTTTTTATAATTTCCCATGAACTAGATTTAACAGAATATGTTAACCCAAATAGTTCATTTGCATATATCAATCCAATCATTGTTGAAATTGTTGTTGTACTAACAAGCGTGTTTACAAATTTTGGAATTATTTTACTAATAGATACAGGATGTTCAACAGTTACTGAACTATTATTAATTACCTCTGTTGTTGTAAACGAACTTGGTATAATTTTATTTAAAGTATACGTGCCATTATTTACGTTAACAACTTCAGCCCATACATAATATGAAGAACCAGTACTAGTGGCATTTCCAAAAACCAATTTATTTTGTAAATTTGTATCAAAATAATAACCAAGTGGTGCTGAAAATTTAAGTAACGTTCCAATTGTAATATATTGTAAGTCTGGTGAGGTTAATGATGAAACTGTAATTGTTCCTGCAGAAGTTGTTACATCTGTTGATACTTGATTCCAAGATGCATCAAACCCATCACTCGCGGTATCTTTTATAAAATTTAAATAATAAAAATTTCTTAAATCAGTATGTTTAAGTATATCAAATATTGTATTATAGATGACTCTTGTAATATCATCTTTTGTAATATAAGAAAAATTAACGGTTGGTGTATAGTTTTCTGTATAAATTACACCATCATCTGCAAATAAATTAGTAGAACTATATTTACTAGTTGGATCTACTAAATCAAAATATCTGCTAATGCCACTTGATGTTCTATTAACAGACAACACTTTTAATACTTGTTGGTTTGCACTTAGTGGACTTATATTATAATCTTCACCTGTTATCATACGATTTTGCGTATAATATACTTGTGGTGCATTTGTTTTGATACTAGTATTTGATTCAGATGGCGAAGAATTAGATACAGATGTTGTCAATGCCAATGTTACAGTTAATGTATGCAATTGTCCAAGTGCAGAAATATATGGAATATCTACTGATACATTTCTAATATCTTGTGTATTAATAACGTATGATAATCCATTACTTATTCTATAATATACTCTAAAAGAACCTTGTGGCAAATTACCAAAGGTACCATCACCAAATGTTAAACTTACTTCATCACCAGCTTTTGTAATAGCACCATATATTGAATTTACATTATTATTAATGCTATTGTATATTACATTATTACCGTTTAAATTAGGAACCTGTGTCCATAATGTTTGTTCAACACCAGACATATCTAATTGATATAACCATACATCATTATTATTAATATTTGGTGTATTAATATCAATAGATTCATTTGAACTTGGTTGATTAATAGTAAAAGTGCCGGTGTTTAGAGATCCTTGTGTAAAATTAAAGAAAAACCCAGAACTTAGACTTCCAGCACCTTGTCCATCATCACGATATATACAAGCTACACTATTGCCAACACTCGGTGGTTCTTCGTATATAAAAGATTCACCTTTAAATGTAGCACTAGTAATTTCAAAATTCATTGAAGTACCAGATACAACTTTATTAAATGAATATACAGGAACATCAGTATTTGCTGCCTGAAATCTATACTGTGATGTAGGAATACCATAAATGGTAGCATTATCAGCTGCATTACCAAATTGTTGGGTTGATGGCATTGCTGCATTCATGATTCTTATGAATTGATCATACCAATTTTGATTTGATACATCATTCCAAGTGATTACTTGATTCGCTAAATTTCTACCATTACTATCTATTACAGATTCAGTTGTTTGCACAGATGTAAATTTTAATAGGCCACTTGCTGGTATGTTTCGTTTAGCATTATAACTAATTACTCTAGATAATCTTAAAATACTATCTCGTCTTTCAGCTAATTCTAAGAAGTTTTCACGAGCATTTAAATCTACTCTGAACGCAATGTTCTGTCCTAGAAATGCAATGAGATCAATCAATGCCAAATATTCAGAACTTTCAATGTAATCATTGAAATCCTCTGGATAGTTTTGTCGTAAATAATTAACCATTGTACGTCGAAGATTTTCGAAATCGTAACTTTGGAAATCAGCATTACGGAATGACTGATATATTTTTGTCCAGTTTTCAGCGACTAAAAGTCTATTTTCTCTATCGGTTGCGCTCATGATATATCCTAATATCTATATTTATAGATTTTGATAAACTACGTATATTATTGTGCTAATAGACCATTACTTTGGTCAAACTTCAATGTTAGCTGTTCAGAAATGTTGTATGGAAGGTACGTTAATACACATTCTATTTGCAATCCACTATCATATTGTGTTACTATGACATTTTGGGCAGTTATGCGTGGATCATAATTTACAATTTCATTAACATTCTGTAATATAAGATCTTTTGTCTGTTCAGTCAATGGTTCAAATAACATATCCCATATTATAGTACCAAATGTTGGATTCATTAATCGTTCACCTTGTCGAATATAAAAGTGATTTAACAAATCTTGCTTAATCAATGCAAAATCATATAATTTAAAATTTTCGGTATCTGCACTAACAGTACTAAAACCTTTATACATTTGTGATGTAATTGGTTGTGCTTTTCCTATTATTGAAGTTTTTGTATAGATTGTAGACATATGTTATCCTGTTACTTTATTAAAAGTATCTGTTATAGTAGTATATTGTCCAAATAATTTTGGAACAGGTGGTGGTGGATCATTTGGTTGTGGAATATACGCACCAGTTTTATCTGGTGTGAACAAACTTGGATCAAGATTTTCATGATTATTCCAAGGTTCAACTTGCGGTACCCGTCTTGGTATAGGAGCATCACCAGCAACGGCAGCAGCTGGTCCATTCATATATATTTTAGCAGCAGTTTCGACATGATTACCACCTGCACTTATATTACTATTACCACCAACTGTTATCAAACCATTTCCACCAGCTTTGATAGAATGGTTAAATCCTACTGAACAATTAAAATTTCCAGCAGCATTTAAATTAATATTACGTCCAGCCTTAAAATTTATATCTCTATCAGCAGTAACATTTAAGTCATTTTTTGTATGGATACTAATACTGTCATCAGCATATATGTCGATTTTTCCATTACTGGTGAGTTCTATCCAAGTAGTTCCTTTTGCATTTCCAATATAAATTAGATCTTCAGAATTATGTAATAAAATCTGATGACCAGTTCTAGTTCTAATTCGTACTAACTCATTATGCGGTATAGTTACGTTGCCAGATGTATCACCTTGCTCTACTGCTGCATATTCCGGTGCTCCACTACTTGCTGGTGTTTTTCTTAGAAACTTATCATCACCATCATCCATTACAAACGAAGTACCACCAAGATGACTTACTGGAGCATTGTTTATAGCACTATCATATCTACCAATTCGACCAGTTTGTGCATTTGGTTGTTTATCAAATGGCCCAGGGGTGCTTATTCCAAATACCATACTAGGTGTTTCTCGTCTAGCACTACTAGTTGTAATACCACGTATATCATCTATAAGCAATCCTTGATTCTTTAAAACCGAGGTAAATGGATGTATTGGTTTAATAAACTTTGTTGGATCTGTTCCATTTTGTGTTTTATTCTTATTATATTCTGCTACTGGCACTCTGCCTGGCCTACCAGCACTATCTGGAGTAGCTGTTCCATCAACATTTTGTGTTGCAGCATTTCCAGGAGTCATGAAATTCATTTTTCCATCAATAACTCCACCAATCCAATAGCCTTTTGAAATATCTCCATCAACAAAAATTACAATAACTACTGACCCAACATCAGGAGGGGTCATCCACATCCCATAACTTTTCTGTGTATTATCATACGTATCGGTATCATTATAAACGTAATTTATATCAGTTGTTCCCCAAAACGGGCTTAAATATGAAACTGGGATTATTTGTCCACCAGTAGTGTTATTTCCTGCACCAGGTCTTAGTAATTGAACTTGTAATCGTCCCATATAGTCAATATCAATGTTACTAACCACCACCGCACGACATGGTAATATACTTTGTATTTCAGGTGGAATTGATCGCTGCGTACCACTATTAATATCTTCTGCCATTCTTATAATCCTGTGTTAGTTGGTGTATTTAATTTTGGAGTAACTGCCGATGAAAATGTATTAGTTGCTCCTTGGGTTAGTGTTACCCCAGCCAATCCATATCCTTGATTAGAAGTTGATGTATTAAATTTTGGACTGATTGCTGATGAAAAACTATTTGTTATCCCTGGTGTTTGTATACCAGGTGGCAAATCAGGAGATAATCCAGTATTAACTAATGAATATTTGTCTGATGTCAACGTCGATGATGCTTTAAATGGTGCTGTATTATCTTGTCCTTGCATTCTATTAGCAACAATTTCTTGCGTAAATTTTCCAGATTTAAATCTATGTTGTACTCGTAATAATTGAAACAATCCACTAAATTGATGACATAAAGTTGAATTTTTAAGATTGTATAATCCAGTTGTTTGGTTAATATCAGTAGGAGTTCTAAAATTAATATTAATGTGAACTTCTCCATTTTGATAATTTGCACTTCCGTCTTTTGTTATATTTTTTTTATCCAATTGGGTATCTGTAAAATTACCTAAACCACTAGTTGATATATAATATGGATCACCTATTATTTCAAATGTGACCTGTTGCATATCCAAATTTTTTATCATAGCATCATGAAATAATTTTGCAGCCCTTGAACCTACAGTATCGCCACTTGTTCCACCTTTATTATCCAAAGATAATACAGTATTAACATATTTTGTAGAAGCAACTGCTGATCCAAGTTTTACATTTGAATCTCCTTCTGGAGCATTTAATGAAGAATTATTCTTCTGTATTTCAACAAGATCACCGGTTTTCTTTGCAGATTCTACATCACCAGTCAATTGTGACAAATCCGCCATTTGAAGATTAAAAAATGATTGAGACATTTCAAAGTCAAACTTTATTAAATCTACATTTTTACCACTATACATATAGCTATACTCTTTTACTACCTGTTTTTTTAATTCAGCTAATCCAGGTGCAGTTGCGTTTGGTGCCAAGATATTACTGGCATGTGCTTCATATGGTATAATTCTGTAAACTATTAATTTTGGCACTGCACCAGTTTTTGATATGTTTGAATTAGACGAAATATGATATACTTGTGTATCAACTTTCCATTGTGTTCTCATACCATCTGGTGATAAGTTGTTAGATGCCATCGTATCAATTGCAAATTCACTTTTCATTATTACTTGATTTATTGCATTTATAATATCAGAACCTTGTGCAAAATTAAAAGAACATTCAGGTTGTGTTTTATTGGTTTTTGATCTATCAACTACTTTTGCTTTTTCATTCCATAGCAAATCATCTGGTTTAAATGGTGTTGTGCCAGATATGGTTGAACTTATATCTATCTTAGATTTCCCTATAAAATTACAAGTATTGCTTAATTGAATTAAAGAAGAACTTGTTGAACTTCTTGATACACCTAATGATTTGAAAATTGTTTCGTCCTGTGCTTTAGTAGTATCGGCAGTAGCTGTTGTATTATTTTCTGTTCCACCAGGGGCAGTAACAGAAGAAGTTGCACCAGTTGTAGAAATATCAACCGGAAATAAAATAAGTATTTCATCAGCAACTTTTACCGTGCCCAATGTTACAGCTTCTTTATACCTAGCATTTACTACTTGCTGTAAACTGTTTTCACCACTTTGTAATAATTCTTGGACAGTTTTACCAACTAAGCTGACCTCATTTTTTAATTTTGTGTAACTATCATTCAATGCTTGCCCAGCCGATGAAGTAGCAGCCATATGCCAATAGCTTCCTTTTTCGTCCACCTTTAAATTACTTTTTGTAAATATTATAGGAATATACTTCTTTGTATTTGGAATGGATAGCATTTGTCCATTTTCAGTATTTCCTTTAAATTCAATGACTAATAAAAATACAGCTTCATACCATACTGCATAATTTTGTTTTGCAGCTGCTAATTGCAGAACTTGTATAAACATTCCCATACTATACGGTTCTATTACATTAAATTCTAATGTTGTAGGAGTAGTATTACCAGAATCCGGGGTGAACCCTGCAGATCCGTCAATTGTTAATCCATCTATATAAAAATCATATTTCCCGCCATCTACTAATTGTATTCTATTAGTAGGATCGGCATTTGCTGATTTACATATTAATGGTGGTAATTTTCCGATTAAATAAGATTTGGCAGGAAAATTGTAACTATCTGCATCAAGACAATATAACGATATTACATAATTATATGTTGCATAATTATGTAATGGATTTGGTAATGGCAACTTTAACTCTGATGATGTGACACCAGAACTTACAGAACCAAATAAATCATTTTTTATAAATCCAGTTATAGCAGCTACTGGGTTTAAATCCATTATAGACGTTGTGCTAGAAGTTGAACTAGTAGTTGCTCCGGCCATATTATAATCCCAATACTGTTGTTAAACTGCTGTTTTTTGGCAAATAAATTTGTTTACCTGGAACAAAATCAAATATTGGATCTTGTAATACATCTAAATTTCTTTGAATAAAGACCCACCATAGATTGGATGTACCATATAAATCATATGCCAGTAAATCAGGTCTATAAGTGTATTGTGGTTCTATTGTATATAAAAAATCATCAATTGCTGAACTAACTGGTCTGATTGTTAATATATCTAAGTAATTTTGTGTTACATTGGTTGTATACCAAGGACTGGTATTTGAATATTGTGCCGCCATTATATGTATCCTACTGAATTATTCATGTATCCACCAGTAACAAAACGATCAAGGCTAAATTTCTTAACATTATCTCTACTATATACTGGTTGTAATTCTATGTTAAATGAGCTTTTTGTTGGAACATGAGCAGTACCACTTACTGTTCCACCAACTCCAAATGTGCCCAATGCACCTGCAACTTGTCCTATTCCATTAACTAATGTACTAGCCTTAGTAAATCCAGATAATCCTCCAAATACACCACCAATTGTGTCTGCTAATCCACCAACTTGGTCTGATATAGATGCAATTTCACTAGCCATACTACCAACTACGTTACACCCAATATAATCACTAGCAGCATCTAACTCCACTGACATACTGGTAATAACAACTGGCACATTTTTAAATACATAATTACCATATCCATTAAGATATACAATAGGAGGAGGATTACCAGCTTTGGCATCACTTCCAGTAAACATTTTTGTCATTGAACGCAAATAATGCACCATTGCAATCCAATACAATGCCTGTGTTGCATCTTCAACATACATTGGAGCAGTAACATGAATATTACCAGGTTCACTATTTTGATAAGCATGGTAAGAGTAGTTTGTATGCGTTGTATCAATAGCTGAATATTTGGCATTACTTTTCATAATTATTGAAGGTGTATACGGAAATATTAAACCACCCGCTTGAACTAATGGTGTTAATACAGGACTAGTTTTAAAACTAGACCAATTAGGAATACTTAATCGTACTCTCCAATCATTCGCTGCAGCATCCCCACCAAATGAAGACACGGCACTCAATATGTCTCCAACAGCTTCCGCGCCAGCTGGTATACTACCACTTCTTAATAAACTACCAACATCACCAGAACTAAATGCCGACGATAATGCTGATTTCAAATTAGTAGCAGTATTAACAACATTTGGTATGGTTGTAAATGCATTTTGTGCAGCACTAATATTTGATGATAAATTTTGTCCTAAATCAAATGAACTCATTGGTTTTCCTTTATGATATTGTATTTATAGTAAATAATTAAGTCTATATATTATAAATTTTTTAAATATATACTTGACATACTACTAATATTATGATATAATTAGTGAAATATAAGGATATATTAATGAAAGTAACCCCTCCGAAAAATTATCTAAACAATAAGGATCTATTATTAGAAATTCATAAATCAAAATCATCATACTGCGTGTTTATTGATCCAAGTTATCATCAATATGACATAATTTTACCTTCATTGGATAAGATAAACATTCGAACAATAGCAGAAGCTAAACGAAATAAAGCAAAAAGATTAACCGATATAGAATTCAATGCAAGAAAAGCATCTGGTGAAAAAGTAAAAGTAGCAGAATGCGAAATAAACTATAAAAAAATTGCAAAAACTGATTTAATATTCAGAGTGATGTCATATGACCATATACCACTGAATAATATTCGTAAGAAAAATCCAAAATCAGATGCTGATAAACGGGATAAAGTAAACTTTAAACCATTTCAACATTGGAAGTTTGATGATCAAGATAATTTGATTTGTGTGGGGAAAAGTCATTGGAAAGGTGATTTAGAAACCGGAGTCTTTGATAAAAATGCAGGAAAAATGACAGACAGATTAGCTAGAATGATGCTAATGATGTGTGATAGATATGCCACTAGAGGAAATGTTAGGGGATATTCGTATAATGATGAAATGAAAGGACAAGCAATACTACAACTTGTTAGTATAGGATTACAATTTGATGAATCAAAATCCGATAATCCATTTGCTTATCTTACATCATGTGTAATTAATAGTTTTGTTAGAATTATTAATATAGAAAAACGTCATCGTGATATTAGAGATGACATATTAGAAATTAATGGGTTAAACCCATCTTTTACAAGAACCAACTCCGGTGACTATGAATCCGGTGAACGTAGACATAACGAAGATTACGATTAAAAGGAAATACATGAGTAATTTATTTAAAAAAGTGGCAGTTTTTACAGATCTTCATTTTGGCTTGAAAAGCAATAGCAATATTCATAATCAAGATTGTGATGATTTTATAGATTGGTTTATTGCTAAAGCAAAAGAAGAAGGATGTGATGTCGGAATATTTATGGGTGATTGGCACCATAACAGAAATAGTCTCAATATTACTACTATGGACTACAGTTTGAGAGCATTGGAAAAGTTAGGTGCAGCATTTGATGCATTTTACTTCTTCCCAGGTAATCATGATTTGTATTATAAAGATAAACGGGATATTCATTCTGTTGAATTTGGAAAATACATTCCTGGTATTAACGTAGTTACAGAACCTACTACCATTGGCGGTGTTACATTGTGTCCTTGGTTGGTTGGCGATGAATGGAAATCAATAGGAAATAAAGATGCAAAATATATTTTTGGGCATTTTGAACTCCCATCATTTTTTATGAATGCAATGGTACAAATGCCAGATCATGGTGAACTACAACTAGACAGTTTTAATTCTTATGAATTAGGGTTTAGTGGTCATTTTCATAAACGCCAATCAAGAGGAAATATGCATTATATTGGTAATGCATTTCCTCATAATTATTCCGATGCTTGGGATGATGAACGTGGAATGATGGTATTAGAATGGGGTGGACAACCAGAATATTTTACATGGGATGCACAACCAACGTTTAGAACAGTTAAACTTAGTCAACTGCTAAACAATGCTGACACCATATTAAAACCAAAACAACATTTACGAGTATCACTAGATATTGATATTTCATTTGAAGAAGCAACTTTTATTAAAGAAAAATATATTAAAGAGTACAATATCAGAGAAATTACACTCATACCAGAAAAGAAATCTATTGAAATTAATACCCAATTAGATGTTCAAACATTCGAATCTATTGACCAAATAGTTTCTAATCAAATAATTGGGATAGATTCAGAAAAATATAACAAAAACATTTTATTATCAATTTATAACGAATTATGAGCATAGAAGTCAAACAATTAACAGTAAAAAATTTCATGAGTGTTGGCAACCAAACACAGGCTGTAACATTTAATCAAGAAAATTTAACATTAGTATTAGGTGAAAATCTAGATCAAGGTGGTGATGATTCCGGTTCAAGAAATGGCACTGGAAAAACAACTATCGTCAATGCATTGAGTTTTGCATTATATGGAATAGCACTAACTAATATTAAAAAAGATAATCTTATAAACAAGATTAACAATAAAAATATGTTAGTTACACTAACATTTTCAAAAGATGGAGTTGATTATAAAATTGAAAGAGGTAGAAAACCTGCTATTTTTAATTTTATAAATCTTGCAGATCCATCCAAAGTTGAAGAAAGTGATAGCCAAGGTGAATCAAAAGATACTCAAAAAGATATTGAAACATTATTTGGTATGAGTCATAATATGTTCAAACATATAGTAGCATTGAATACTTATACTGACCCATTCTTATCAATGAGGGCGGGTGATCAGCGTGAAATAATTGAGCAATTACTTGGTATCACTTTGCTAAGTGAAAAAGCAGAAATTCTTAGTAAAGAAATTAAGCAAACAAAAGAGTTGATTTTTCAAGAAAATGCAAATATTGAAGCAATGAAAAAATCCAATGAAAAAATTAAACAAAGTATTGATTCATTAACAATGAGTCAACGTTCTTGGAATTTGAAACATAATAATGAACTTCAAAAACTTGGTGAATCTATTGTAAATTTGGAAGGATTAGATTTGACTGCAGAATTATTAGCGCATAATGAATTAAAATCATACTATGAACTTTCTACAAAAATTAGCAGTTTAAATAAAGAAAAAGCAACCTTAGAAGCAGCAATTGAACAAGCAAATAAAAATCATGATAATTATATTAATCATGTAGCAGTTGTAGAATCAAAAATATGCCCAGCATGTGCTCAAGAACTACAAGATCATACACATGAAGATATGTTAGAATCTAGTAAAAATACAGTTGAAGAATCACAACAATATCTTGATAAAGTTTCAAATGAATATGAAAGTGTTATTAGTCAATTATGGAAGTTAGGTGATTTACCTGAAAAACCATCAACGTACTATCCAACATTAGAAGAAGCATTAACACATCGTAATACATTGATTACTTTACATGCACAATTAACTAGTAAATCTAATGAAATAAATCCATATGATGACCAAATTATTGAATTAAAAAGTGAAGCATTACAACCAATAAATTGGAGTATAATAAATGACTATACTTCATTAAAAGATCATCAAGAATTTTTGTTAAAATTATTAACAAATAAAGATAGTTTTATACGTAAAAAAATAATTGACCAAAACCTAGCATACTTAAATAATAGACTAACTTATTATATTGATAAAATGGGTTTACCACATACAGTTATATTTCAAAATGATTTAACTGTAGAAATTATGCAACTAGGACAAGAATTGGATTTTTTTAATCTCAGTCGCGGTGAGATGACTAGAGTTATTCTCAGTTTAAGTTTTGCATTTCGTGATGTATGGGAAAGTTTATATCAAGGTATAAATGTATTATTTATTGATGAATTAGTTGACAACGGCTTAGATGCAAGTGGTGTTGAGAATGCGTTAAGTATTATGAAAAATATTGCACGAGAACGTAATAAAAATATCTTTTTAATTAGTCATAAAGACGAATTAGCGGGAAGAGTTAATAATATACTTAAAGTAGTTAAAGAAAATGGTTTTACTCAATATGAATATCCAGAATATAATGAAAATTGATACCTTACCATATTTGTATAAATGGACACAACTTTCTACTGGAATGTGGTACATTGGTTCTAAAACCCAAAAAGGATGGACTCCTCTGTTACATGAAAAATACATTTGTTCTAGTAAAATAGTAAAACCAATGATTGTAGAAAATAGACAAGATTGGGTGTATGATATATTAGTAATTGGATCAGCAAAATATATTAGAGAATTAGAAACATCATATCTAGTTTACCTAGATGCAAAAAATAATGTGATGAGTTATAATAGAAGCAATGCTAAATTTGATCCAGGTAATAAATTAGGTTATAAAGAATCCTTAGAAACTAGACAAAAGAAAAGTAATGCGAGAAAAGGTGATAAAAATCCAATGTTTGGAAAAACTGGATTACTATCACCACATTATGGAAAAACACATAACGCTGAAACAATCCAAAAGCAAAAAGAAGGTGTTAAAAAATATGCAAAATCTAGACCACCAGAGCATAATAAACGAATTAGTGAGGCACTTACAGGAAACCCAAAAGTAGGATTAAAAAAAGAAAAAAATCCTTCATTTGGAAAACCGTGGGTTGCAGATAGAATAAATCTGTTACCACCAAAAACTTGTGAATATTGTAATAAATCAGTATCTATTGGAAATTTTGCTAGATGGCACGGTGAAAAATGTAAATTTAATAAAAAATTAGTTGACAAATCAGAAAAGTTATAGTATAATATGCCTAAGAAAGTAGAGCCAAAACAAGATTACGCACCAAGAATTTATAGTTGGCAGTTGGATCAAATTCCAACTGATAACGATATACATGATAAGCTAATTCATGCTTTTCAACAGTATTATAAAGCAAATTTACATTGGATTCAAGCAGGAACAAAACGTTCCGGGCAAGATGCAAGGTATTGGTTAAGTGAAATCAATAAACTTACCATTGAACAAAGAAAATTTATTTTAGAATGGATCAAAACTATTAGTGATAAAACTAATAAAGACAGAACATTTAAATCAACAACTAAAAAACAAAGAAAACTTTTACAGATTCAGGGTACGGTCGGTTCTCATAAAGATAACTAACCAAATGAGTAGCAAATCAAAAACTAAAGGCAACACTTGGGAGAGAGATGTAGCAAATCATCTCTCTTCACTTTACAAAGAAAAGTTCATTCGAGTTCCATCGTCGGGTGCATACGTGGGAGGTAAAAACTCAATACGTAAAGAATTTCTACAAGATGGTCAAATAAGAATGATGAAAGGGGATATTATCCCACCAGATAAATGGAAACATTTTAATTGTGAATGCAAATCATATGCAGATTTTCCATTTCATCAATTAGTCCAAGGTGAATGTAAACAATTAGAAACTTGGCTATCTCAATTGATTGAAGTAACCGATACCGGTGATATAAACATTTTAATGTTTAAAATAACACGAAAAGGCAAATTCATAGCAGTACCACAGGCAACTTACTGGCACAACTTACCATACTTCTCTTACCATTCTATTAAGCATGGTACTTGGCAAATTTTTGACTACGATGCTTTCTTTGAGCATAATAATAAAAAATTCAAAACTTTGTCAATCAAAGGCACAATTTAGGCAAATAGGCAAAACACTTCTGATATACTAGCACCGGTAGATTGATAGGTGCCGTTAGCAATGGAATGTACTTCACATTGAGCGTAACAACTGTGCAGAAGCAGTGACTTTACTGACTACCCACACCTCGTGTTGTGGATGATGATTGGATACGCCTTACGTAAAACCAATTTCGGTAACTTGAACAAATGAAAAAAGGCTAAAAGACTGGGTAATTCCCAGACGTATTAGGAATATGACTAGAGTATTTTCCTAATACCACCGTTGGACAATGAAACAAAAACGCACTTCGAGGTAACGGCCAACCGCCTCTGTAATTAGTGTAACTCTAGGTAATGAAGTCAACTCAGATGAAATTATTTTTTTGCTCCCTTCGGGGGGCAAAATTCGTAAATCGTAATCTAGATGAATATCTATCATATAATTACTCTTTGATAATAAGAGAAATGTGGTGAACGTAAGTGAACCACAGGAGAACTATGTTCTCCTTATAATAATAGATAAATATATTATTAAATGGATTATTTAAAATGAAAGTATATGAAATTATAAGTAGAAATGAACCTGTAAATGAGAATCTTAAATCATCAATATTAGGTGGTATTAAAAAATTTATTGGAAAAAATAAAAAATCTGTAGGACTTGGTAGCAGTGCTGCTAAAATAGCTTCTCCATTACAAAACATATCACAACAATTAACTTCTGGTATTACTATACTTAAAAATCTTGGTGTATATGGATTATTTGGATATGAGATCAACAAATACGTAGATGAAATACAACAAGGAATAGAACATGTTGAAGCAGGTGATTGGAATGATGCAACATTTCAAACATATCGTAAACAAAGATCTGCGATATTTATATCAACACTTTCTACTATGATATTAAGTTCTATGGGATCTAAGATGGTTGGCAGTGCTGCCAATATGCTTACGTTTGGGTTGTTATCAAAGTGGTTTCCATTTCTAACAAAATTATCAACAACCGCTCTTCAATTATATTTTATGAATTATGTAGTAAACACAAAGGAAGGTGCCGACTATATAGCACGATTTCTTGCAAGCCCAGTGATAGGTGATGTATTTGGGAATGGGAGTGTAGCAGCAGTTGACTGGATATCTAAAAAAATGGATCAAACTTTGGGAATGTCAATACCAGGTGCAGCTACAAAAGATACACCTGATAATCCACAAGTTCAACAAGTACCATTTCAATCCAAACTTAAATCAGGGTCTATTAATAATATAGTTGATTGGTAATTATAATATAGGCATTTGAGTTTCTTTTGTTAATTCAATATGATCTTTGATAATATTATCAAGAATATTCATATCTTCATACGAATAAATGTGGAGTAAATCATTTACAGTTACTCCACCACGCATATGCCAGCTTGTTCTGAACAAATGATCTTTAAATTCTAATACTTCGTTATCTAGCCTAATAAGATATTTTTCTATTTCGTCATCAGACATACTTATTAGGCATTGGCGAAAAAAGATGCGGCATCTAAATCTAAACTTATTGGTTCATCTTGACCACAACTAGGACATTTAATAATAGATGGTGGAATCTTCCAACTATCCATGTTACCATCCATAACTTTTCTTATTTTTCTAATTATATCTTGATCACAATTATCTAACCATTCTTTAATAAAACCATATTCTGCAACTATACTTTCTGGTGTTTCGATGTGTGAAATACTTGCCAATAATACTTTACTTTGAAGTACCCCAAATTCCTCATAAATGTTTGACAACAAAATCTGACGTTCGTCACTATCATCCATTTCATATATTTTTTTCAATTGTTTTTGTAATGTAAAATTTTCTAAACCTAACGACGTTGCTTGCTTATAAGTCAACGGTTTGATTTTTATTATTAAATCATTAATCATAACTGATGTTTCAAACTTACAATTGTTGTAATGTGTTAAGAAATAACTTACATCTATTCCATATGTGTTTTCAGTTGAGCATGATTTACAGATAGATGTAATATCCATATTACTGCCATATGTCGCAATTCTTATTGCTACTAATATGCTATCTACGTCTAAATTTGTAATTTCCCAAGCATTAGTGATATTTGGACAACAACTTTGAATAATCTTTACTGTACTTTCACCATTTAATAATGCATCTGGTGTTTTGACAATAATTTGATCCATTCCTGTCATTCCATAAATTGGAAGTTTTTCTACATCACCTGTAATAATTGATTCATCACAAAACTTACCTAAAGTTGGGAGTTTTAAATAAATTTTTGGTTGTCTAAAATAATTTTGTAACGGATTGTTTGACATAAGATTCCTGATAAATATATGAATATTTATATATTAAATTTTTTAGGAAAATAAAATGACAGAACAAGTAGATTTTAGTGATAGAAGTATTGAAAAGTTAGTTAGAGGTATAACTGGGAATACTGGTGGAAATAGTCGCCCATCATTTAGTTCTGGGTCTGGTTCTGGTCTTGAATCAATGTTACCAACTGGAATTTTTGGTAACGTAGCCAAAACAATGAACAGTTTTATCGATAGTACTAAATCTGGTCTTGACCAATGGCGATATGCTAATAGTAATTTTGGTATGGCACTGAATAATGATGCTGGACAATTAAATGCATCAGTTACCCAAACTAGAATGACATTCAATGAATTTATAGATGCAGTAGACTATGGAAAAATTGGGTTTACCTCTATTGGTGGCACCATGACCGAAAGTGCTAAAGTTTTCTTAAAAGTATCTACTGAACTATCTGATATAAATGGTGATGCATTAAGACAAATGGGATTTGAACAAGGCGAATATAATAAATTATTAGCCATAACAATGTCATCATCACGCCACCTTGATTTACAAAAGAAAGAAGATCAGGCAAAAGCTAGGGAATCAACTGTCGCATTGGCTACCGAAATGGACAAAATGGCCAAATTAACTGGTATCAGTAGAAAAGAGCAAGAAGACAATATGATTGCTGTGCAAAATGATATGAGGGTTCAAGCAAAATTTAGGGAAATGGAGAAGCAAGGACTTGATACAACAGCATTAAAAACCCAATATAAAAATGCAATGGCAATGGGTGAAGGCGCCAGGGATTCGATGCAACAGATAATTACTGGCGGTCAAATGACCCAAAAAGCAATTTATTATAATATGCAAACTGGTGCAGAACTTCATAGTGCACAATCAGCAGCCACTCAACAAATGATGTCTAGAAATGCCGAAGAAAGAGCAGCGGGTGAACGTAATTCATTAATTGCACAAGAAACTGCAAAAGCTAAATTGTTGTCAGATACATCACTTAATAACATTGCAATGACTCAAATAAATAACGAATTTGTAGAAAGTTTATTAGAAAATCAGAGGGGAGCACTAAAGGGTGGGGGTGGTGCAACAAATAAAACTTCCGATGAAAATAATATAAAAATCCAAGAGGGTTTGTTAAAAAGATTAGAGATCGTTGAAAAAGACCAAAGAGGACTAGATGTTGAAGGGATAAAGTCAAAAGGAACTGAAGCTACTCAATTTAATGTAAAAGTTGGCACAACACTGCTAGATTTCAGCAAAAAATCCGGTGAAATTCAAGAATCGTTGAATAATGCGTGGGGTAGAGAAATTGAACAATTAAAATTATTAGATAATCTTACTGAACTACGTAACATAGACGGAAAGGCATTTGCTGATAATATTGGTGGTATGGGTAGTGCTATAGATAATTTTAGTAAATCATTGAATAATGGCACTGCGACAAAAGACCTGCTAACAAATATTCAAACGCTTGCTGAAAGTAGTTTTGCAGCAATTACCAAGGGAGCAGCAAAAGGTATGGAGATTGGATTAAATCAATTTGATGCCAAAATCAAGCCAAGTCCAGAAGTTTCTGGTCCAATTATTCAACCTCCTGGACATATTACAAAACCAGGACGAGCTGGTGGTTCTAAAGAAGCAACTGGTGAATGGTTTGAAAATTTTGGTGCTGGTACTGATATGACATTACACGGTATGGAAGCAGTAGTTCCAAAAGATAAAATGCCGCAATTTATTGCAGAAATGCAACAACAAATGATGGGTAAAAAATCTCCAAATGATGTTTTTACACAACTGGAAAATATATCAAAAAATAATTTAGCAAAACTTGAATCATCAGAAATGTATAAAAGAAATAATTCAGTACCACCTGCTGTTCAACCACCGGTTCCACCTGAAAATAAACCACAGTTGCCTGAAACTGGGGCAGTAACTATAAAAGATCTTAATGATCAGCTAACAAAGTTAAATACAATAATGGTTAAGTTGGTATCGAATACTACTGAAATGATTGACGTCGAAAATAATATATATAGAGCAACTAAACGAACATCTCGTGATTTACACGCAAGATAAGGAAATACATAAATGGCATGGAAAAAATTCTTCACACCGGTAGAACAGGGCAATAATTTAAGTCCAGTATCCGGTAATACATCTAAGGCAGGACCAGCTAGAACTAATTATTCTAGTTACTTACCTGATGTTTATACTGGTAGTCCAAATAGAGTGGACAGATATCAACAATATGAAGTAATGGACAGTGATCCAGAAGTAAATGCTGCGCTCGATATATTAGCAGAATTCTGTACACAAAAAGAAAAAGACGGTAAAAGCCCATTTAATGTTAAATGGCGTAGTAAAGCAACCAATTCTGAAGTAAGAATATTGGGTGAATATTTACAACAATGGAATAGATTACAATTATTTGATACTAGAATATTTCGCATTGTTAGAAATGTATTTAAATATGGTGATGCATTTTTCATCAGAGATCCTGAAACACAAAAATGGACATGGGTTGACCCAACTAAAATTGTAAAAATTATAGTCAACGAAAGTGATGGTAAAAAACCAGAACAATATGTTATTAAAGATTTAGCTCCAAATTTTGAAAGTTTAGTAGCTACACAAATAACACCAAATGTTAATCCACGACAAAATGGAATGGGTGTAATTCCTAGTAGCGGCTATTCAGGTGCTGGACCAACCAATAGTGGTTCATCTGGAGCATCTGCATCTAGTACTGGTAATCGTTGGGGATTAGCAGAAACTGAACATGCTATTAATTCTGAACATGTTATTCACTTATCATTATCTGAAGGATTGGATAACAATTTTCCATTTGGAAATAGTTTATTAGAAAATGTATTTAAAGTATACAAACAAAAAGAATTATTAGAAGATGCAATTTTAATATATCGTATTCAAAGAGCACCAGAACGCAGAGTATTTCATATTGATGTTGGAAATATGCCAAGTCATTTAGCAATGGCATTTGTTGAGCGTGTTAAAAATGAAATACATCAAAGAAGAATACCAAGTCAAACTGGTGGTGGACAAAATGTAATAGATAGCGCATATAATCCCCTATGTCTTGATTTATCTACTAGAATACCATTATTAGACGGTAGAGTATTGACATTAAATGAATTAATAACTGAATTTGAACAAGGTAAAGAAAATTGGGCATATAGCTGTAATCCAGAAACAGGAAAAGTTGTACCTGGTGTTATTAATTGGGCTGGCGTCACTAGAAAAAATACCGAGGTTATACAATTAACTTTTGATAATGGTGAAACATTGATATGTACACCTGATCACAAAATACCAGTATTTGGTAAAGGTTTTGTAGAAGCGAAAGATTTGGCAGCCGATGACAGTTTAATTGCTTTTAATATTAGAGACAAATCGATATCCGGTGGTAAAACTAACAAGTATCAACAAGTATGGGATCATGAAACAAAAGCATGGATTTGGACACATAGAATGGTTGGTGAGTTTTTTAGAGAACGTGATAAACATCAAGAATTTACATATCTTGCAGAATATGTAAATTCTGCAAAATGTACTATTCATCATAAAGACAGTAATCGATTTAATAATGATCCAAGAAATCTAACATATATGAATAAAGAAGATCATATTTTATATCATTCTGTTCAGAAACATGATTTTTGGAAAAACATGAGTGATGAATATAGAAGTCAAATGACTGATAAAATTTCAAAATCATTAAAAAAATATTGGGCTGAGATGACTCCTGTTGAACGAACATCTGCACTATGGAATATTCGTAATGCACAACAGAAAGCAGTATGGATGAGACAAAATGACAGAGAAACAATGCAAAGATATAAATCTGCTGCTAGTGCATCTAGAAAACAATATATTAAAAATAACCCAGAATTTAAAAAAATTCTTGATAACAATCTTAAATCAAGAGTAAAAATTAAAAATCAAGAATTGAGTTTGACTTTTCCGATGTTACAACGAATAGCTGACAAGGTTAACGCTGGTTATACAAATAAAAATGAAGTTATTTCATTGTGTGATGATGACAATATATTGTTAGAAATGGTTAGGAAAGAGAATTCTACCAAAATGGAATACAAAAATGCACAATGTAAAATTGATTTTTCAAAATTTGGTTATAGTAAATTAGATCGACTTATTAACAAATTTGGTTATAAGAATTGGAAGACATTCGTTAAAAATATTGAAACTTTTAATCATAAAGTAGTGAAGATTGAAAAGATTTCAAATAGAGATACCGGTACTATAACAATCGACGGAACTGAATGCTGGCATGATTATCATACATTTGCAATCGAAAGTGGAATTTTTGTTAAAAATTCAATAAATGAAGATTACTTCTTCCCGATGACTGCGGATGGTCGTGGTAGTAAAGTTGATGTATTACCAGGTGGTACAAACCTTGGTGAAATTGATGATTTAAAATACTTTACCAACAAATTATTCCGTGGTTTACGTATACCAAGTTCTTACTTACCAACTGGTGCAGATGATAGTCAAGCATCATTTAATGATGGACGTGTTGGAACAGCATACATTCAAGAATTAAGATTTAACAAATACTGTGAAAGATTGCAAAATCTTATTACAGCTATATTTGATAATGAATTTAAATTGTTTATGAATTCACGTGGTGTAAATATTGATTCTAGTTTATTTGAATTGTCATTTAATCCGCCAATGAACTTTGCAAGTTCTCGACAAGCTGCAATGGATACTGAACGTATTAATACATTTAATACTATTCAGGGTATTCCATATATGAGTAAAAGATTTGCTATGAAACGTTTCTTGGGATTGAGTGATGATGAAATGGCAGAGAATGAACGTTTATGGGGTGAAGAATCAGGAAAAGGTCAACCAACACATACTGATGCGGCTGGTGAAATGCGAAGTGCTGGATTATCAGCTGCTGGTATTGAAGGTGATATGGGCATGGCTGGTGATTTAAGTGCACCAGACGGTATGGAAGGTGAAATGCCACCATCTGAAGCGGGTGCACCTGGTGTTGCGCCTGGAATGCCTGGTGGAATGCCAGGTTCTGCTCCACAAGTATAAATACATTATGATTTTACGAGAATTATTTTATATAGATCCAGATACTAGACAGGTTGCTAGTGAGTTACGTTACGAACCAAAACGTGATGAGACTACTATGCACCGTGGTGATACTAGAAAGTCACGACTAACTTTAGGTCAATTAAATGAACTTAGAAAAAGTAGTGAAGCTCATTTATTAGAGCAAGAAGCAGAATTGGATTTTATTCATGCAATGTATTCTACACCACCACCTACTGCATAAATTCACAAAAATAGCCTTTTTTGACTATTATAGCTACATATTTACTAAATAATGTAAATAAGATACAGCCTTGCATGTAATATTAACAGGAGAATTACTAATGACAGATCGCGCACAATTTGAAGCTATGCTTGAAGCTTTGATCAATGAAGATCAAGAAACAGCAAAAGAAATTTTTCACAACATTGTTGTTGGAAAATCACGTGAAATATATGAAGAATTATTAGAATCAGACTTCCCAGGTTCTGAAGAAGAAGAGGAAGAAGAAACTGATTCTGAAGAAGACGAAGAAGAATCAGATGAAGAAGATGATTCAGAAAATCCTTTTGGTGATGATGAAGAATCAGATGATGAAGAAGATGATTCAGAAAATCCATTTGGTGACGAAGAAGATGATGAAATGGGTGAAGGTGATTTAGAAGATCGCGTAATGGACCTTGAAGATGCATTAGAAGAATTAAAAGCTGAATTTGAAGAATTGTTAGCTGGTGAAGAAAATGAGCCAGAACATTCTGATATGTTTGGTGGTGAAGAAGAACCAGAATTTGGTGACGAAGAAGGTGAAGAAGATGAATTTGGCGCTGAGTTAGGTGCTGATGACCAAGAAGTTAAAGAAATTACAGTTAACCATAAATTTCCAAAAGATGAAATGGAAGCATTCATGGAATATGTAAACAAAGTTGCATTACCAAAACATGGTGACAATGGTGTTCAAACTAAATCAGTTATTGACAACATGAAAAATGACATGGGTGGTAAAGTAATTGGTCGTTCTTCAGATGAAACAAAAGGTGGATCAAATGGTGGATTGTTAAATCCAGCTACAAAACCACAAACTGGCGGTAACGTAAATGTACCTGGTGCTAAATCAGCTACAAAATTAAGTTCAGTTAGTAAAGGTCACGGTGCTGAGAAAAAAGGTACTGGTGAAAAATCAGTAAACGACACAAGTTTATTTAGAGGTAAATAAAATATGTTTCATCTCCGAGAAAACCTCAGTTTCAACGAAGCTAATATGATTGTTGAATCTGATGACAGAGACGGTAAAAACTTGTATATGAGTGGAATTTGCATTCAGGGAGGCATTCGCAATGCCAACCAACGAGTTTATCCTGTTAGTGAGATTAGCAAGGCTGTTAAGACCCTTAATGATCAGATTCAGAACGGTTATTCAGTTCTCGGAGAAGTAGATCATCCAGATGATCTAAAAATAAATTTGGACCGTGTATCCCATATGATAACTAATATGTGGATGGACGGACCAAATGGTTACGGCAAGCTTAAAATCTTGCCAACCCCTATGGGACAACTGATTAAAACAATGCTGGAAAGTGGAGTTAAATTGGGAGTGTCTTCTAGAGGTTCTGGAAACGTCAGCGGTGACGGTTCTAATGAAGTATCAGATTTTGAGATTATCACAGTAGATATGGTGGCCCAGCCATCCGCTCCAGGTGCTTACCCAACACCAATTTATGAACATCTTATGAATACAAAAGGTGGTTATAATGCCTTTCGCATAGCGCAAGAGGTGAAAGGTGATCCACACGCGCAAAAATATCTCAAAGAATCTTTAGTTAATATTATTAATGGATTGAAATAATGACGATTGCTTATTTGTATAAATGGACAAATAAATTATCTGGAAAATGGTACATAGGCTCTAGAACTAGAAAAGATTGTCATCCAAATGATGGCTATATTTGTTCCAGTAAACTTGTTAGACCAATGATAATTGAAGATCGGTCTAATTGGAAAAGAACCATTTTGGTTATTGGTAATCCACCATATATTAGAGAATTGGAAAGTAAATTATTAACTAGTTTAAATGCTGCGGACAGTAACATGAGTTTTAATCAACACAATGGTGCTGGAAAATTCTCTACTACTGGAATAGCCACAAGTAATAAAGGTAAAACTGGATTACAAGTAGCATGGAATAAAGGACTACCAAAAGAAAAACAACCATTTTTTGGAAAATCAATTAGTCATGAAGTTCGTGAAAAATTGAGTATTAGAAAACAGGGTGAAAATAACCCAATGTACGGTAAACCAGCGTGGAACAAGGGTTTAACTGGTATAATCCATTCTGAAGAATCAAATAAAAAACGCAGTGAATCTTTGAAAGGGAAATCTCGTTCACCAGAAACGATAGCAAAAATAAAAAGAACAAAAGCAGCTAACAAAGCTGCGAAACTAAATACCGCAGTAGAAATACCAACGTATAACAAAACCGAGAACCTGTATTATACAGGAAATCTCCACTAATAGGAGAACCACATGTTAGATGCATTAAACAAGTTATTTGAAAACAATGTGATATCTGGTGAGATTAAAGAGTCAATTGAACAAGCTTGGGATCGTAAAATAAACGAAAACCGTGAACAAGTAAGTCAACAATTACGTGAAGAATTTGCACAAAAATACGAACACGATAAATCGACAATGGTTGAAGCAGTAGATCGCATGATTTCTGACCAACTAAAAAGTGAAATCGGTGAGTTTGCAGATGATCGTAAGCAATTAGCAGAAATGAAAGTTAAATATGCTAGAAAAATTTCAGAAAGTGCTGGTGTTATGAAACAATTCGTAACTCGTCAGTTGGCTTCTGAAGTTAAAGAATTGCACGAAGATCAAATACAAATGGCTAGTAAATTTGGCACATTAGAAAATTTCGTAGTTGAAGCTCTAGCTCAAGAAATTACAGAGTTTTACAAAGATAAACAAGAATTAGCCGAAACGAAAGTTAAAGTACTTCGTGAAGGTCGTAAAGAAATACAAAAAGTAAAAGAACAATTTGTTCAACGTGCGGCAACAATGGTTGAAAGTGTTGTAAATAAAGGATTACGTTCTGAAATTACATCATTAAAAGAAGACATTGAAGCAGCTCGTAGACAAGAGTTTGGTCGTAAGTTATTCGAAGCATTTGCAGCTGAATATCAGACTAGTTACTTGAGTGAAAAATCGGAAACTGCTAAATTACTCAAAGTCATAGACATGAAAGATCAAGCAATGCAAGAAGCGGCCCACGCGGTTGTGAAAGCGGAAAAGATTTTAGAAAGTAAACAAGCAGAAATCCGTGCGTTGAAAGAAGCACAAGAAAGAAAAGAAATTATGAGCGAACTTTTATCTCCATTAAATGGCGAGCAACGTTCAATTATGAATGAATTAATGGAGAGTGTAAAAACCTCAAAACTTAATGAAAGTTTCGAAAAGTATTTACCTGCTGTTGTAGCTGGAAAAGCTCCACAGAAAAGACAGGCACTAGTAGAGGCTAAAGAAATAACTGGAAATAAAATTTCCAAAACCAATCGTAGCAGCGACGACTCTAATATCATTGATATGCGTAGACTCGCTGGGCTTTAAATTTAAGGAGAAATTAAATGTCAGAACTACTTAATGGCCGTTGGGCGGAAACGAAAGAAGCCCTATTAGAAGGTCTACAAGGAACAAAAAAATCAGTAATGGGTGTAACTTTAGAAAACACTCGTAAATATTTAACAGAAAGCGCAACTGCTGGTGCTACATCAGCTGGTAACGTTGCTACTTTAAACCGTGTTATTTTACCAGTTATTCGTCGTGTAATGCCTACAGTTATTGCTAACGAATTAGTTGGTGTACAACCAATGACAGGTCCTGTTGGCCAAATTCACACTTTACGTGTTCGTTATGCTGATAGTGCAACTGGTGTTACTGCTGGTGAAGAAGCGTTAAGCCCATTTAAAATTGCAGAAGCTTATTCAGGTAATGATACATCACCTGCTGGAGCAACTTCAACTGCTAGCTTAGAAGGACAAGCTGGTAAAAGAATGAGCATCCAAATCTTGAAACAAACTGTTGAAGCGAAAACTCGTAAATTGAGTGCTCGTTGGACTTTTGAATCAGCACAAGATGCACAATCACAACAAGGTATTGATGTTGAAGCAGAAATTATGGCTGCTCTAGCTCAAGAAATTACTGCTGAAATTGACCAAGAAATCATCGGGTCTTTAATTTCATTAGCTGGTACACCAACACAAACTTATGACCAAGCAAATGTATCTGGTACAGCTACATTCGTAGGTGATGAACATGCTGCTTTAGCTATCCAAATCAACCGTGTGAGCAACTTGATTGCACAACGTACACGTCGTGGTGCTGGTAACTATGCTGTTGTATCTCCATTTGCATTAACAATTTTACAATCTGCTACTACTTCAGCTTTTGCTCGTACTACAGAAGGTACTTTTGAAGCTCCTACAAATACTAAATTTGTTGGTACTTTAAACAATGCATTAAAAGTATATGTAAACAGCTACGCTAACGACGCAACTTCAATCTTGGTTGGCTATAAAGGTGCTTCTGAATCAGACGCTCCAGCGTTTTACTGCCCATACATTCCATTGATGTCAAGTGGTGTTGTTTTAGATCCATCAACATTCGAACCAGTTGTAAGCTTTATGACAAGATATGGCTACGTGGAGCTTAGTAATACTGCATCATCTTTAGGTAATGCTGCGGATTACTTAGGTTTAGTTCAAATTAATAGTGCAAACGTTAAATTTAGCTAATACTTAGTTATTTGTAATATATCAATTAAAAACCACCTTCGGGTGGTTTTTTTGTGATATAATATTCTATATTGAACTAAGAAACATAAATAGATATATGAATAAATATAAAAAATGGTATAGCATACTAACAGAAAATGCAAAAAATAGATTATTATCAGAATATAGTGAAAACCATCATATCATTCCAAAAAGTTTAGGTGGGTTAGATACCGATGATAATATAGTAAAACTAACGGCAAGAGAACATTTTATATGTCATTGGTTATTAGTTAAAATATATTCAACTGGTGAAGAACATTGGAAAATGCTTAATGCATTGCGAATAATGCGTGCTGAAAATACTAAACAATACAGGTATACAACCGCAATCACATCAAGAGTGTATGCTAAATTAAAAGAAGAATATGCGATACTTCAAAGTAATAAGGTATCTGGTAAAAATAATCCTATGTATGGTGCCAAATTTACTAGAAGTGAAGATGGTAAGCGTAAACAACGTGAGGCTATATTAGGTGATAAAAATGGCTCTAAAAATTTAGAAGCTAGACAAAAGATAAGCCAAAGCAAACTTGGAAGAAAACGTGAACCATTTAGTGAAGAATGGAAAGAAAAATTATCGATTGCTAAACAGGGTAGTAATAATAATATGTTTGGTAAAACTCATAGTGAAGAAACCAAGAAAAAAATGAGGGATAAAGCAACTGGTAGAAAGTTTAGTGCAGAAGTTATAGAAAAAAGAGCATCTGCACAACGTGGGTTAGTTAGACCAAAAAAGTTATGCCCACATTGTCAACAGCAAATACCAGTAAATACTTATCCACGATGGCACGGAGATAATTGTAAAAGTAAGTAGAAATAACCACCTTCGGGTGGTTTTTTTGTATAAATACATTCATGAATACAGATTTTATTAGTGCCAATACTGTTCAACAAGTTAGTGATAATTTTTACTATACAATCCCATGGAATGATGTAACATCCTCAACATCTAACGATGCATATGCAGTCTCATCTGACACATTATATACCATACCTGGCTTATGGATGGAACGATTTAGGTCTAAAACCAATCAAATATGGATGACAGACTATCAAATACCATTATTATCTGAAACAATTGTTGGTATAGAATTACGAGTAAATATAAAAAGATCTGCTAGAATTCAAGATTTAACAATTCAATTAACATTAAACGGTAATTTAATTGGATTGAATTATGGGGTTGATATGACAACACAATATGCATACCAACATAATTTACCTGTTATTGGAGATTATAATGTATACGGTGGTCCAACTGATATGTGGGGGACTACACTAACTACAACTGATATAACAGACCCTACATTTGGTGCAGTTGTTGCATTTCAAAGTAATGAAACATTGCCACATCGTGATTTAGCATATATTAATCAATTAGCATTACGTATCCACTTTGGATAAATACATTGTCATAGAAGAGCCACTTCAATGTGGACTTATGTTGTACCATACAACGTATGACCTAAAACGTCAAGGAGACAAATAAAATGGGAAGACCTTTAAATAAAAAATATTTTGGTAACCGTAATATCGGTACCTCAGCTACTACTACTGATGATAATATCGGTGGTGAAGGAGTTCTAAGCGCAGCAGTTAGTGGACCAGCTGGTGGGTATACTACCAGACCAACTATAACTTTTACAGCACCATCTATTCCAAATGGTATAACTGCTACTGCAACAATTTTATCAAAAGCAAAGTCAGCAACTATTGGTGGTTCACAAACACGAGCATATCCAGCAGGAACTGGTTCTATTATATATGCATCATCAACTTGGACCCCAACATTAAGAACTGGAACGTTGACTACTGTAGTAAGAGCTAGTGCAACAACTATTGGATTTGATACAACTACTACTGCAAATATTTCTGGAACTAGTGTTACTATTAGTGGTGCGTCAATTACTGGGACACTATCGATTGGTGGAGTTGCAATTGCTGCTGGACAAACATATTACATGGGTGCACCAACCGCAACAGCTGCTACATTATATGCAAACTATGCTGATTCTGTTAATGCAACTAATCCATTAACAATCGTTGCTGGGACTGGTGTTACTGGTGCAACATTTACTTATGGTACTACCTATAGTACTGTTAATTCTGTTGCTGTTGCAACTGTTGGATCATTTACAACATTGGCTGCTGGTGCACAATCTGCATCAACATCTGATGCAAATGTAGGTTCAGGATTGACTTTAACTATAACATATGAAGCATTAGGAACAACTATTACAAATAAAGGTTCTGGTTATACTGCATCACCAACACAAGCTGGTGGAACATTTAACGGAACATTAGGAACAGTTGTATTAACAACTGATAGTGGCGCAGTTGGTTCAGTTACTAATCAAGAAAATGCTATTATTGCATATGCTTGGGTAAGTGGATCACGTGTGTTGGTTGATATTGTTAAACAAGAAGCAAGTCGCAGATATGCTGTAAGAACAGCAACTTTGGTTTCTGGTGAACCATGGTCAGTTCGTTCTGCAATATTAGTTGGTAAAGATTCATCTGCTGATGGCGAGATGGATATCACAGTTGTTGATAGCGCAGGTAATTCATATTGGGTTACAAAACTAACTGCTCATAAAGCATTATTAACTAGAAAACCAGGTGGTTCTGGTTATTTATATGCAACGGGTGCAGCTGCACCATGGAAATTAGATGCTGCATCTGGTATCTATGTTCAAATAGTAACTGCTTAATTAAGCAACAAAAAACACGGAGGGCTATAAAGGCCCTCCAACTAAGGAGTATAAATGTCAAGAGTATTAACAGTTGAACAAGGCGACTATATAGTTCAGGTAGATTCTGGAAGGACCGTTATTGATAGTGATATCTTTGTAACAGGTACACCATATGGTACTGCGCCTGTAGTTACTAATGTCATATATGTAACAATGGATGGGTCAGATACCAATGATGGTTCAGCACAAGATCCTTCACGCGCGTGTAGAACTATTTCTGGTGCGGTAAAATCACCATTATATCAACCAGGAACATCTATCAAAGTTGCAGCAGGACGTTATTTAGAAAATAATCCAATTGTTGTAAAACCGTATACATCTATTATTGGTAGCGATTTAAGAACAACTGAAGTTGAACCTATTAACAAAACACAGGATTTATTCCATGTTAATAGTTCATCATATCTTGCACAAATGCAATTTATAAATGGTAGAAGTGGAATTGTAAATCCAAATTTAGATCGTGGTGCATATTCAGTATCATTTCCAATTAATTATAAATTTATTTTCAATGGTGATACTACTCTTGGTAGTAATATAATTACATCAGTGAGCGACACTGAAAATATTGTTATAGGTATGGAAATTGAAAGTCCAATAGTCTTTGGAGTTCAATTATTTCCTAATGGTACAACTGTAGTTTCAATTGATTCTAGCTCACAGATATCAATGTCTAGTGTAGCATCTGAAACATATACAACAGCAGCATTTACTACTGGTAAAATAACAGTATATAAGTCGCCATATGTTCAAAACTGTACTAATCAGAGTGGCCCATGGTTATATGATGGTACTATGTTTATACCAAATCAAACTGTTCAATTACCATTAGCGGTAGCTACTTGTGAAAGATTTGACGATGGTGATATAAACATTACAATTTCAGTTTCTGAAGCGTTGAGTGGTGACATTACTACTGCCGTTAAAACTGGAATGTCAATTAATACAGCACCACAAGACCAAGGATTTTTTACTGCTAGAACTTTGATTCTAGCCAATGTCCAATTTATTCAAGAACAAGTTTTAGAACATATAAGAGTTACGTATCCAATTTCTAATCCATTATGGGATCCATTTAACAGCATATATGACCCTGAAAAATTTAGACGTGATATTCAAATAATTATTGAACATGTATTATATGATACTACATTTGGTGGTAATTCAAAATCTATTCAAACAGGTGTTGCCTATTGGGATGGTGCGGTTAGTTATATTTCTGGTCAAGAGCTACAAACTAACAATGGATTAGATTATATTAAAACATTAGTAGCAAGTATTGTTGCTGCTGCAAACGGAACTGGTACAGTTATTGATTTATTTGATAATACTACAGTTAATGCTGGATATTTTATTACTGGTAGAACATATACAATCGTTGATGCAGCTGATACTGATTTTAGATTAATTGGTGCAGTTAATAATAACGGCGGAACTGTTTTCGTTGCTACTGGAAAAGGAGCTGGATCTGGTACTGCTAAATTTGGAATTCCAGTATATACACCAGAATTATTAAAAAATGCAGACATCGCAGTTACCCCATTTAATACTAATATTGATATAATCAAATCAATAATTTTAGATATTGCAAACACGCCAACAATTTATTATAGCACTGGTCCAGAATTCGGATTAGACAGTGGTGAGTTGTTATTACAAGCAAATAGAGCATATATTCAAAGCGATATTACTTCATTTATTAGTAACCAATACCCAACTTTTGTATATGATAGTGCAAAAAGTGAAAGAGATGTTGGCTATATTATAGATGCTATTTCACAAGATATATTACTAGGTGGTAATTATAGAACATTTGATTTGGCTGTTTCATATTATGTGGATAATGTATCTGTCCTAACTAATTTAGAAACAACAGTATGCGTAGCAGCAATTAATGAAATTTCAACTGCAATGCAAAGTATTGTTCGTAATGTTTTATACAACCCTGGATGGGCTCCATCAATACAACAAACAACTAACAGTGCATGGTCTAATGGTATAATAACTATACCATACATTGAACGAAATATTAATATTCTTACTGATATTATACAACATGGTCCTGCGTATGGACATGCTGCATATAAAAAGCATATTGGAACATCATTATTTTATGCAACTGGACTTAGTGCTGATAATGTTAAACAATCAACTAAGGTAACTGCGTGTAATTTTATACAAGTAGATGGAAATGGAAATGCTATATATGACATTACATTAGATAACCCAGCCGTTGGTATTGGTATTAATTCTACATTATATTTTGGTTATACTACTGTTTATCCAGTAGTAGAATCTACAATACCAGAACGATGGAATAATAGAAAATGTGATCCATGGGGTGCAATGGGTGGAATGCTAATTGATGGTGATGTTGTTACTGATAATTCGCCAGTTAGATCATTTGTTGCTGATGCTTTTACACAGGTAAACCAAGGTGGACGAGGTGTTCGTGTAACAAATAAAGGATATGTTCAGTTAGTATCAGTATTTACAATCTTTAGTTCTATCGCAGTTCAAGCTGACAACGGTGGTATTGCATCTATTACAAACTCTAATGCTAACTTTGGTACTTATTGTATGATTGCCAAAGGATATGGCCCTAGAGAATTCTCTGGAACAATATATAACCCATCAGGTTTTGCATATGATCCGGTATCTAATTCATTTGGTGTTAACCAATATTATCCATCAGGATTTTTCCCTTACAAACAACAGTTGTGTGTATTTGTTCCTGATACTCAATATAGACCTCATATTTCGTTAATGATGGAAGTTATTCCTGAACCAACTTATGTAAATGCACAAAATAAACCTGGATTCTTAACAGCAACAGTTACTTTTTCTACTATTACAGAAGGCGATTTAACAATAACTGGAATTGATGTATCTGATATGTTTATTGGACAAGCATTATATTTGCATGATCAATATGGTAGTGATAAAGATTTAGTAACAAATATTAGTTATTTACAAACAGGAACAACCATTACAGATTTAGGTCCACAAACAGTATACTTAAGTAAGCCTATAACACAATCTGGTGGTGATATTAATAATCCTAGCTTTTTTACTTTGTTTTCTTGTGGTAATGCATATTATACTATTTTATCAAGTAAGATATCAAATAACCCATCATTAAAATCAGATGGTATAACACCTATTGTTTTAGGTGGGTTGATTCTACCTCAAAAACAAATTACACCAATATCAATAGATGGGTCATCTGATAGTGCTAATCCAGAAATTCAATCATTAGAAATTTTAGCTGGACTATTACAAAGTATAGTTCAAAATGCTCCTATAACTAGTTTGCAAACTATTGTACCACAAAATTTTAATGTTGCATATGACGGACAAACTGCTATTGATCTAATTTATACAGGTGTTAGCACATCTGGTGGTGTTACAATACCTGGAACTGGATTAATTGATAACATTATTACGATATTAAAAGGAAGCGATTCAATAACATCAGATCTTACATCAACTTTACATCAGTATAGTGATGCTGAAATAGTAAGTCATATTGGAATAACATTGGTATCAAAAGGTGTTCCAACAAAAGGTGCTGGGGATGCTGCACAATTAATACTTGCTAATCTAGAGTTCTGCGTGGAAGAAATTTATGCATATATTCAAAATCAAATATCAATTGCTTCATACGGCAGCAATTGGTACCAATTAGATTATAAAAAAAGTAAATGTAGAAGAGATGTAAAATTAATTTGTATTAATGTGGCATATGATTTAATCAGTGGTAATGGTGTTAATTATAATGCAGTATATTCTGGATTGTCGTATTATTCACGGCCAGGCACATATCATATTGTACAATTAGAAGATAATGTTACAAATTATAACTTAATTCCTGATGGTTCTATCGTTAACTTTTACCAAAGAAGTTATATGTCAGCATCTGGATACTTATTTGAATATGTTGGTGCTGGAACAAATTATAGTGCATTACCACAAGTAGGAAGACTTGACCCTAATCAGCCAAATGAGGTAAATATGTTAGATGGTGGAAAAGTATTTTTTACATCTACTGACCAAAATGGAGACTTTAGAATAGGTCCAGGGTTAGTGATCAGTCAAGCAACGGGTGTTCTAAGCGGAAGAACATTCCAAAAAAGTTTATTTGCAGAAATGACTCCGTTTATATTAGCAATTGAAGGTTAAGAGGATTTAACACATGGCATTAATACCATTAAATACGTTTAAAACAAAAACGGCTGTTTTAACAACACTAAAGTATAATCAAGCAAAATGTTCCAGGGATACTGGATTAATAATTGATTCTATTGCATTTGATTTACTCTTTGGTGGTAATACACAAACAGCATTTGCCGCTGTTCAATACTGGTCACAAGGAGTCACAGAAATTCCAGGTGAAATATTTCAAACATTATCAGCATTAGAACACGCAAAAGAAGTTTCAAAAAAATTAGTAAAAAATCAAACAGTTATAAAATCTGTTGGAAATAATGTTTCACAAAATACAAGTTTAGCAGCAGGTTCTGATGCAGCAGTTGCTGTAATAGATTCTGAATTTGAATTAATAATGGACATTATTAAAAATGGAACTGCTGGAACAACTAATAAAATTGTTTCAAATACTGGAATAATTACTGATACCGGATTTCAAACAACAACAGATACTGGCATAATTTATGCAGCAGCTATTCTTGAAGCAAATAAAGTATTTTTACAAACTGAAGTTGTTGCGTATGTAAACAGCATGTTCAATGCTGGATACGTATATGACCAAGTAAAATGTGCAAGAGATACTGGATTAATTGTTGATTCATTAGCATTTGATTTGTTATTTTCTGGTAGTTCACAATCTACTTTTGCTGGATTACAATATTGGCTTCAAGATGGAACTACAATCCCAAATGAAACAAGCCAAACCCAAGCAGCATTAAATCATGCAAAAGATGTGATTTCAGCAGTAGTATTGAATCAAACATATCCTGCGAGTGGTGGAAATAAAACAGCACAAGTTATAAATCAATCATTGGTTGCCAGTCAATCTAGTCAAACAACATTACTAAAATTGATGACTAATATAACTAATATTATTTCTAGTGGCACATCTAGTGTTCTTATTGATGGAGCAACTATCCCATCAAATGTAACTAATGCAATAGTTCCAAATGGAGATATTACAACTGATGAATTAATTTTAAATGCATATACATTACTACAGTTAAACAAAAATTTTATTCAATCAGAAATAATATCTTGGATTAATAACCAAAACGGATTAAATGCTGCTCCATTCTCAACTGCATTTACATATGATTCTGATAAATGCTATCGTGATATGTCATATATTATTGATTGTATTTCATTTGATTTAATTTATGGTGGAAATCGTCAATCTCTTCAAGCTGGATCATATTATTATGGTTTTTCATCAACTACTAGTTCTATTTCAACTGGAACTATTGTTAATGATGGGTCGTTTGATATAGGGTCTGCTTATATTATTGTTGATCCTGGTAATACTAATTTCGTAGCAATCGGTGCATCAAACAATTCAGCTGGAACATTATTTGTTGCAACTAATACTGGTAGTTTATCTGGTGGTAATGGTGGATCAGGAACGGCAGTTAAAGCAGATGAAATTTCAGAATCAATCTCGGCATATACATTTATGAAATCTTTGGTTGGTAATATAATCGAAGGTCAACCAATTGCTGAAATATATCAAACAAATGTACCACAGGTAGTGTACACTGAATATGGAACTACAACTGAAACAGCTGCTGTTGCATATAACATTGATCTTATTACAAATATTATACAAAATGGACCAGTTGTTGCACCTGCTCCAGAACCAATTAGTTTAACAGCATCATTGAATACTAATGTTCAGTATGCTGCTAATATATTATTAGCTAATAAAGAGTTTATTAAAGCAGAAGTTATTGCATATCTTAATACTACAATAAAATATAATACAGTAAAAGCTGGATATTTTATAGCTGGTACTGTATACACTATTGAAACACTTGGCAATACCACAAATTTACAATGGAACTTAATTGCTGGTACAACTAATGTTACATATGCACCAGGAATGACATTTACTGCTGCAGTAGGACAACCTGGAACTGGTACTGGAACTGCAAATGTTGGATTTAGATATCCAAATAATGATGTTTATGATAATACTAATTATTGCTATAGAGATATTGGCTTTATCGTTGACTGTATTAACTTTGATTTATTGTATTCTGATAGCACACATACATCAAATAGACAAGCAATTCAAGCAGGGGTATACTATTTTACAAATTCAGCTACTACTTCAGTGGTTGCTGCTGAAAAAACAGATACAATAAATGCTTATAATTACATGAATATTGTTATGTCTAGTGTTATAAAAAACTTGCCATTAACACAATTATATATAAAAAATTCTCAAAATGGCAGTAATTATTTAAAAGCACCATATCAAACTGAAGTTGTTCAGGATATAAATTTATTAACTCCAACAACTAACTTGAATACTATTGTTACTAATGTATCTGATCTTATTGGAACATTGACAACTATTATTAATAATGGTCCATCTGCTGCACCATCTAGAGTTCCAATTGATATAGGAACACTTAATACAAATATGGATTATGTAAATGCATACAATATATTAATGACAAACAAAGATTATATTGTAGCTGAAATAATTGGGTATATGAATGAATTAACATCACCTAATACTACCAAAATATATACCGCTCCTCCTGGAGTAACTGCGATTGTATTAATGGCACAAGTATCAAATGTTACTGATAGAAATATTAATATAACATTTGCACATTACCGGAACTTGCCAGTGTTTCCAGATCCAGCTACATTAAATGGATATCAAGCACCAAATACGGTTACAGAAATAGTTAAAAATTATTCTATACCGCCGAATGATGCAGCAACATTAATTCAAGGAAAAATGATTATCGAAAGCTTCGATAGTATAGTAGCTTATGCCAGTGAATCACAAGGTTTAAAAGTTACTCTTAGCATATTAGAGACCGCAAATGCCTAGTTTATTAAGTGGAAGACAGGCGGTAACACCGTCAACGCAATTAACAGTAACAAGATATCAATACGTATCATTATCACAAGCTCAACCTTCATTGGGAACACCTGCTATTAATGATAGTATTTTAATAGGACACTTGGATGGAACAACTTCATGGTTGCCACAAAGTGCTATTATATCTGCCACAGCACCAACACAAAATGTTATTTTTGTGGCAAAAAATGGTAATGATAGTAATTCTGGAACGTCTATATCTACCCCAAAACAATCAATTGCATCAGCAATAAGTGTTTCAATACCTGGTACCACAATTATGGTATTTGGTGGGGTATATTCAGAAAATAATCCATTAATGATTCCAGCAAATGTAACTATTATGGGTCAGGATAATAATGTTATAGTTATACCACAGAATGGTACCTACGGTGTATTTTATTTAAATAGTGGTTCAACTGTAGTTAGTGTGACAGTTAAGAACCATGCCGCCCCAAATTTTGCATTTAACTTAACATCAGGTGTAACTTTCAATCAACAACCATTAATTAAAAACTGCTCTAGTGTAACTGGTCCATTTTTGAATGATGGGACATTGTTTGTTCCATTAGTAACTGTACAAAATGTAGCAATAACCCCAGGATCACTTCCATTATTAGATAGTCAAGTTTCTATAACTGGTAAACGAATAAATCCAACTGGTGCTGGTGGTGGTATTAAAATTGATGGTCTTGCATTTTCAAATTTATCATTAGTAAATTCAGTATTGGTTGAAAACTTTACTGCTATAAACCAAGGTGGTATTGGAATTTTAGCAACTAATAATGTTACTGTTCATGTTACTGCTAGTAATACACAGTTTTGTTCAAGAAGTTTTGATGCTGAAAATGGTGCAGTATTAGATATAAACTCTTGTACAACTGAATGCGGTGATTATGGATTAGTTAGTAATAGCTTTTATGGAGCACCATATTTATCTGGGTTGGTTGGAGAATCATTATTCAGTAGTATTTCTTCAGTGTCAGTTTCAGATCCAGGTTCTGGATATGTTTCACCAACAGTTACATTTGGAAACATTTGGCAAGCTGGGTTAGCGGTTACATTACATTCACAATATTATTATGGTGATAATTTATATTTTGTTACAGCAATAACAGGCAATGGAACATTTGGGGTAACACCTCCAACTCATAACACGCCTGGGGTTTCTGTTGACAATAATAATGTAACATTGTTATTTACTGGAACTGTTGCATCAGCAACCGCTGATATAGTTAATGGTGAACTTACTGGATTAACATTTTCAAGTTATGGAACTGGTTATACCGAAATCCCATCAGTAAATATCAGTGGAACTAATATAACACCAGCGTCGGCACAAGCTAGTTTAACAGGTATATCGGCATTTACTATTGGGAGTCTTATTGAGCAACCTATAAACAGTACATTAGTAAGTGTAGATGGGCATTCTGGTAAATATCTTATAACAGCTGCAACGTCATTGATTGGTACCGCATCTAATGTTAAAATAAGTCCAAATATATATTATGTTATTTTAGATACTGCAGTAAACTTTTATTATGACAGTATAATTACTGCAAATAACCATTTATTCAAATACGTTGGTTCTGGGATCACTTATAATGCGTTATCTGCAAATGGTGGCGTGCCAAATCCAATACATGAAGTAAGTGAAACAAATTACGGAAAAGTTTATTACACTAGTATGAATGAACGTGGTGTATATAAAATTGGTGATGTATTTTCAATCGACTTAATAACCAATACTTCAACATTAAATGCAAGTGAATTTAATTTAGCTAACCTTGGTGCTATTGGCCCATTAGTTAGAGATGGAGTACCATCCGGTGTTCAGTTAAAAGAAATAAGTAATGATACTGGATTAATTGCAAGTAATGGATTCATTGATCCATTTACTGCACCAACACAATATGCCGTAGCTACTTATTTACAAAACAACTATTTACCATTAACTGGTGGTGGAATAGTTACTGGTACTGTTAGAATAAACGATTTAATATTTACTTCTAATACTATAACTAGTTACAATTTAAATGAAAATATAAAATTAGTTCCCGATGGAACTGGTTCTATTGATATTACTGACCATAAAATTATTAACTTAGCTGACCCAACTAATCCACAAGATGCTGCAACAAAAGCATATGTTGATTCACTGGCAACTGCTACAATATCGTATACAGATGCACATATTGCAGATTTTTATTTTACTGCTAATGTTATTAATACAGCAACTAATGTTGACATAAACTTGTCAACTTCTGGTTCTGGTGTCACTAAAATAACATCAACAGTTGATAGTTCATCACCAACTGCATTAGATCCATCTTTAACTGGTGCGTTACAGATTTCTGGTGGTGTAGGTATTGCTAAGAATGTATTTGTTGGTGAAAGTGTTCATGCTGCTGGTTCATTCTACGGTGATTTAGTTGGTACTGCTGACCATTCTTATGATGTAATAAATGCAGCACAGCCTAATATCACTAGTTTGGGAACATTAACCTCTTTACAAGTTGATCAAATACTAATTAATGGTAATACAATACGAAATACTCAATTAAATGATAATTTAAAATTAGGTGTAACTGGTACTGGAAGTATTATTCCAGAAACTGCTAATGGTATTAGTTTTGGAACATTATCAAGTAAATGGTATGCTGGGTTTTTTACAAGTATATATGGATTAATTCAAGATGGAAATCAAACTAATATCACAGAATTGGCATCAAATGTAAGTTTATATGATTCATCATATACATTATCACCATCATTATCTATAGGATATGCTAGTACTAATAGATTAGAAATTAGTACTTCACATAGTTCTTCAAATCTTGCTGATACAACTTTTACTACTTATTCTACGAATGGTGCAGCTGGCGCAATTAAGTTTTCACCAAATCAAAACTTATCATTAACAATTGATAATGGATTAGTTACTACTGCAAATTTATATGCAAGTGGATCGTTAGAAGTTGAAAATTCAATAATCCAATTAGGACCTATTGGTAGAACAACGTCGGTTGACCATGATACTGGTGTTGAATATATTTCTAACATTGATATTTCATCATATATTACATCTATTGAATTAACAAGCGATGGAACAACTAATGTTACGTTAGTAACTTTAAATATGGGTGTTACTGTTAATTCTCTTAACATAACAACAAACGATTATCTATTTTTAAAAGGACCAATAACACCATCAAATCTTGAAAATTATTGGAAAATTTCATCAGTAGCAACAACTACATTTACATTAGATATTGGAATTACATTAGATGCAGGTGTATATCCATTAACTCCATCACAGGTATTATTGAGCAAACAAGGTTTCTTTGGCTATAATCAATCAATTGGTGCGTTTACTGTGTTAGAAAGTATTGCAGTTGATGGAAACAATGTTGTAACTGGAAATATTGGAACTATAAGTGCAAATTTATCTAGTGATAATGTAAATTTCAATGGTGGAACTATTAATAATACTGCTATAGGTGCAGTTACGCCAGCAACTGGGCAATTTTCAATTGTTACTTCAGATAAGTATCACACAACTGTATCTGTGGCTGTTCCTAATCTTACATCAGACCCAATAACTGGTGCAACTATAGTAGATTCATTTTTATCAACTAGTGCAGATATTGCAAAATATATAATTAAAATCAAAGATTTAGATAATGGATACATTACTGGACAAGATTTATTGATTGTTCAAGATGGGATTAACATTTACATAAGTGAATATGGTATTGAATATACAAGTGATTCTATACTTGGAACTTTTACTGCAGAAATAGTTAGTGGGACTGTTAATTTAATATTAACACCAGACCCTGGAAGCACTGGAAATCCTGCTAATTTAAATCTACAAGTGTCATTATTTAGGTTTTATGGATAAATATTACAATAACGGAGACAAATGATGTCATCAACTAATAGACAATTTCTGGTAAGAACGGGGCTAAACTTACCAGCTGGCACAGCTACACAAGCACCATTGACATTACAATCTGGGGTTAATTTAACAACAGCAGCAACTGGTTCAGTTGAATGGGATGGATATAACCTATTTGTATCTGAAAACAGTACAAATGGTACATATTCTGGAAACCTATCAGCAGTAGCACGTAGAACAGTAGCATATACTGATTCTACCATGACACCACTAATTGGGTCATATACTGCAACAGGTTCTACTCAAAGTAATTCAACACAAATTACTACTGATTATGCATATGTTACTACATCAACAGCAACTGCAGCACCATATAATGGTGTTATATTACCTGCACCAATTGTTGGTAGATCAGTTAAAATTGTTAATAATACTGCAAATTCAATTTATGTTTGGCCACAACCAACTGTTGCACTAACTGGTGGAACATCATCTGCTACTGTTACACCAAATATTATAACTGTAACTTCTACTACTGGATTATATCCAGGAATGACAATTCCAACGTCAATGACATCTGGAACTGGTGTATTTCCTGCAAATACAGTTGTTGTTAGTATATTAAGTTCTACTACATTTGTTGTTAATAATGCACCGACTACTATTTTAGCAAGTGCTGCATTTACTGCTGGAACTGCAAGTGGTATTAACACAGGAACTAATGATGCATTATACACAATTGTTCCAACTTCATCTGTTGAATTTTTAGCAACAACTTCTTCACGTTGGATGACATCATCAGCTGCATCAGCAAGTGGTATATCAAATGGTGGAAGTGGAACTGGTACATATACTGCTGGATCATTGGTATATTCAACTGATGCATTAGGAACATTTAATGGTTTGCCTGATATCGCAACTGTTGGTATTCCATTATTATCACAAGGTTCAACAGTAGCCCCTGCATATACTGCTATAAACTTGGCAAATGCTGCTGTTGTATCTGGAACTACTGGCCCGGTATATGGCGTATTACCAATAGCAAACGGTGGTACTGGCACGAATGGATCTGGATTAAATTCAGCTGGTGCAACATATAATTTAATAAACACAACTGCTACAAATATTAACTTTGGTGGAGCAGGAACTGCTATTAGTATTGGTTCTAGTTCAGGAACAACAACTGTTAATAATAATTTAGTTGTTACTGGAACTACAAGTTTAGGTACAACAACTGTTGGAAATCTAACTGTAACTGGTACACAGTTTATTTCAAATACAACTAATACATCTATCAATGATCCTATAATGGAATTAGATAGACCATCATATGGATGGTTAACAAATGATAATGGATTTGATATTGGTTTAAAATACCACTATTATAAAACACAACCAAATGCATTATTTGTTGTAACAAGTACTACTGGTGCTTCAGGAACTGCTACATTAACCTTAAGTGATATAACAGTAGTAATACCAGTTGGTGCTATTATTTCTGTTGGATCAACATTAGGAGCATATGCAGGAACATATATAGTTACCGCATCAGCCGCTGGATCTGTATCATATGCTAATGCAACAACTTCAACTATTACAACTATTGGAACAGTATCAATTGTAACATTTGTTCCAATGGCTACTGGAAGTTCATCTGGAACAACAGTTACTATTACGTATGCAACGACAGGTTCACAAGTATTAATTCCAAATGGATCTAAAATTACATTATCTGGATTTGCTGGAACCGGTGGCTCGTTATTAGCAACAAATGGTATATCTCCATATGCAGGAACTGCTACATATGATGTTCAGTCATCATCTGCTACTACAACAGTTGGCACAATAACCATAACTACTACAGGTTCTAACTTAGGAACAATAACTTCTGCAACTGGTAATATCAACGTAAGTGACTTATTTGCTTTCTCTGGATGGACAAATGATTCACAATCATTTGAATTTTATTCAGAAGGTTATGAAACTAGTACTAACGTATTTGCTGGACAATATGGAACTGTTAAAGCTGGTGGATTTAGAATTGCAGCACCATCTAGTGTTCCTGCTACTAGTGGAAACTTAAATAGTCTTAGTTCTGGAGCAGCGTTAACTGTTGTTGGAAAAACATTTTTTGATACAACATCAACTGCTACTCAAACACAAACACAAGCGGCTGTTATGGGAGTTGCGCAACAAACAATTGCTGCATTAAATACTACTGTAACATATACAAATGCTGCATCATTATACATTGCAAACGCACCAACTAATGGAACAAACGTTACAATAACAAATCCATATGCAATTCAAGTTGCAGCTGGTAACACATTATTAGGTGGTAATTTAGCAGTCAATGGTGGAACATTAAGTTCTACATCTACCACTTTTAACTTATTGAACACAGGTGTTACAACTGGTAACGTGTTAGGTGCAGCTACTACTTATACTATAGGTGGTACCGCAACTACATCTGCTAATTTTTCTGGGTCTACTTCTGGTAGTACATATACATTTGGCGGTGCTGCTGCTACAGGAAACATTCTTAAACTTGCTGGAACAACTGGTGGAACAGTCAGTGTTACAACTGATGTAACAACTGGTACTGCTAACATTTTTGCATCAGTAACCGGTGCAATCAACATGGGTGGTGCATCTACTACCGTTGTTGTTGGTCAATCAGCAAACTCAACATTAACTATTGCTGGAACAAATGGTGCAGCTGGTACTGCTACTATTAATACCACAACTGGTGTTGTAACTGCTAACGTATTCAATACTGTTGCAACAGCTGGTAATTTATTTGGTGTTGCTACTGCAGTAACTATTTCATCAGGAGCTACTGGTACATTAACTTTTGGTAATGCTGCTAGTGTTGGAACAACAAATAAAATTTCTATTAACGTAGGGGTTGGAACCGCATCATTTGATGCAACATCTACTGCTGGAACTGCTTCATTATTCGCATCACCAACTAACGCAATACAAATTGGTTTAGCATCTACCACCATTTTAATTGGTAACTCTGCTGCTAACGTAACAATTGGCAACGGTGGAAATAGTACATTAACTGTTTCAGGTGCATCAACTGGTGGTGCTACTGTTGTGGCATCTTCTGGTGTTACAACTGCTAATGTATTCAATAGTATTACAACAGTCGGTAATTTATTTGGTGCTGCTACCACATTAACAATTGCTAATGCTGCAACAGGTGCAATTACAGGTTCAATCGGAACAAGTTCTACTTCTGGTAGTACATATACGTTTGGCGGTGCAATAACTACTGGAACAAATACTGTTAAAATTGGCTCTGGAGCTGCTGGAACTGTATCGTTTGATGCTGGAAACGCTGCTGCTACTGGTAATTTATTCTCAACTATTACTGGTACTATTAATATTGGTAACGGTGGTGCAACAGCTGTTAATATTGGAGCAACATCTGCTAATGCTGTTGTTACTATCAATGGTTCAACTGCAACTAGTATTCAAGGTGGTGGTGCATCAACTGCTAATGTATTTAATACAAGCACAACTACAACAGGTAACTTATTTGGATATTCTCCAACTATTGCTGTTGCTGGATCTGTAGCAACTGGAACTGCTTCAACATTGACATTTGGTAGTGCAGTAACAGCTGGGGTAATTAATACAATAAAAATTAATGCTAATGGTGGAACAGCTGCATTTGATGCACCTAGTTCAACTGGAACTGCAACTATATTTAATACTGTAGCTAATACTGTTAATTATTCTATAGCATCTACTGCTGTTAATATTGCATCAACTACTGGTACAACTACTATCAATTCACCAAGTGTTGTCATTGGGTCAGCTTCTGCAAATAATACATTAACTGTAAATGGGAATGGAACTACTGGAACAGCTACTGTATCATCTAACGTAACTACTGGAATTGTAAACTTATTCCCAAATACAACTGGATCTGTTGTAATTGGTGGAACTGCTGGGACTATTTCTACTGGTGCCGGTATTGTTAAATTAGGAACAACACCTTCGCAATTAGCTGTTGGTAATGAAGTTGTAACTGCAAGTTGGGTATTAAATAATATTAGCTCATTGGCATCATATTCAGTCAATACTGGAACTGCAACTTCTGTCCAAACAATTGATACTGTAACAAGTGTTGTTTCTGGATCATTTATTATTGGTGTATCATATACCATTTCTGTAATTGGTAATGGTGGAACTGGTACTACTTCAACGTGGAATGCTGTTGCTGGAACAACTGGGGTATCATATCAAGTAGGTTCTACATTTGTAGCTGCTACAACTGGTGGAACTATTACTGGTGGGTATGCATATACAGGACAAGGTGCTGGTAATTCAGCTGCTGCTGGACAAGCATTTACCTGGGATAAATATCGTTCTGCAAAATACCATATTCAAGCAACACAAGTTGGGGCAACTTCAACAAGAACACAATCTTCTGAAGTTTTAGTTACACATGATGCACCTGTATTATCATTCTCGGCAAGTGCTACATTAACTAATGGAACCGCATTACTTGTAACAAGCACTGCTGGATTATACGTTGGGATGTCAGTAACAATTATTAACAATGCTGGGTCTGATACTATAAATGGTGCTTCAAATGGTGTAACAACAATTTCATCTATTAGTGGAACAACTGTAAACTTAGCAAATGCTTCAACAATTACTGGTACTACAACTATTCTAAAAGCATATCTTGCTACATCATTTTCTGCATCTATAACAGCTTCAAACAGTACTACTAGTTTATTATATACTGGTATGACTGCAATTGTTGGTGCAGTTTATCCAGGAATGTATATATCTGGAACTGGTGTAACTGCAGGAACATATGTTACATCTATATCAAGTGGAACCATTACATTTAACCAAGCATTGGCAACATCTGCTGGCGCTGTTATTTCTGGAACACCAAATGTATACTTAACAGAGTACGCGGTATTAGAAACAAATGGAACTATTGGTATATTTACAGCAGCTACGGCATCAGCCGCTCCTTATAATATAACATTGACTACAACACCATTGACAACTACAACTGGTATCTCAATGGGAACATTGTCTGAAACTGTATTTAAGTTAGAAAAAGAACAAATTGAAATTTTATAACTAGCTTAATTACTATATCTTAACTAAAGGGGTGTTACTTGTAAAGGGTAACGCCCCTTTTTTTAATAAATACATTATAAAAAACATAACGATGTTTATAAGTTAAGGATTCAGATGTCAACAACAATTAGAGATTTTAAGGTTCCACACGGCACGATAATTGGAGCTCAACAAGATAATTACTTACATTTAATTGGAAGTAGCTCTGGCAATTCTGTAGGAATAGCAGCAGAAGGCATAGATACTAATATAGGCATTACTATTACTCCAAAAGGTAATGGCGAAGTTCATATAAATGGTAACGTAAATATAACAGCAACATCTGGGTTATCATTTGCTGGATATACACCAAATACAGTATTATATGTTGATAGCACTAATTCAGCTGCCAGTTCAACATCATTGGTATTTGATGGTACAAATTTAACAGTAGCAGGGAAAGTAACTGCTGGTGCATTTATTCCAACTAGTGCTACTGTTCCAATAAACGGTGTATATAGCTATGCTGTAAATTCTGTTGGTATATCAGCAAATTCTACTGGAGTTGTTTTTATAACTTCAGGAAAAGTTGGTATAGGACAAGCACCAACTACGTATGTATTAGAAACTTCACAAGATGTTTCTATACATGGTCTTAGAGTAGGTCTTGGTAATTCTGGAGTAGCATCTAATATTGTATTAGGAACCAGTTCACTTTCAACTAATACTACTGGTAACAATAATATAGCAGTTGGAAATTGCAATTTACGTTACAATACAACTGGTACAAATAATATAAGTGTTGGGAATAGTACATTATCAGTAAATATTTTAGGGTCTGGTAATATTGGTATTGGAAATAGTGCACTAACCAATAATACAACTAGTATATTGGCATTAGGATCAATAATTGGTGGGTCTAATTACACAAATAGTGGAACATATAATAATGTTACATTATCACGGGTGAGTGGATCTACACCAACAACTTACCCAGTTGCTGATATAGTAGTGCAAAATGGCATAGTAACTTCGGTTACGTTAGTTAGTAATGGTTCTGGATTTACTGATACTACAACTGTATTAACAGCACCAACATCTGCGATTGGTAATGTTGGAAGTGGATTTTGTGTTCCAGTTAGTAGTTTGATATCTGGTAGTGATAATATTGGAATAGGTAATTATTCATTATATTGCAATAAAACCGGATTACACAATAGTGCAATTGGTACATCATCATTATATTCAAATACTGTTGGTAATAATAATATTAGTAATGGATTTAGCTCACTATATTCAAATACTATCGGAAATGATAATATTTCTACAGGTAGTTATTCTTTATATAGTAATTCTAGTGGATGTTCTAATTTAGCATCAGGTAGTAATTCATTATATGCAAATATATCAGGTAATGATAATATAGCATTAGGAGATTCATCATTATATAGCAATACAGATGGATCAAACAATATTAGTATTGGTGTAATGTCATTACAAAGTAACATCCATGGAAATAACAATGTTGCTATTGGGTATACTGCAGGATATAATCCATCAACTGGTATTACAACGGCATGTAATAATACATTCTTAGGATATGGAACTACTGCTACTGCAAATGGTATTAACAATTCAACTGCATTAGGTAATGGCGCTATTATTACTGCTAGTAATCAGATGGTGTATGGAAATACATCAGTTACTGTAAATTTAATGAATGGCGCAGTTCTTATTGGAACTACCACTAATATAAACAATTCTACTTTAGTTGTTAATGGTGTAATAGAATCATTGAGTGGTGGTATTAGATTTCCAGATGGGACAACATTATCATCTGCAACATCTGGTACGCTTACTTCATTTACTACTAATTCATTACAACAAGTAACTATTGATTCATTTTCAAAAAATTCATATAGAACAGCAAAATATTTAGTTCAAATTAGTAGTCTTGCGTCTACATATCATGTTATTGAATTATTATTAATTCAAAACGGAAACACAGCTTATTTGTCGCAATATGGTGAAATAGTTACAAATTCATCTCTTGGTATCTTTGATTCATCTATCTCAGGTGGTATAGTAAATTTATTATTTACTCCAACTACACCGATAACTACATTAAGAATACTTCGCCAAACATTAAGCATATAATTATAAGGGGATAGTGAACCTTGGCTAACAATAAAACATTTTCAATAAAAAACGGATTAACCGTCGGAACAACTACTGTCATAAACTCTAGTGGAGTTTGGATAGGGTCTCCAATTGGTTTAACTGGTGCTACTGGACCAACTGGTGCTACTGGCCCTGGGGGATTTGCTGGTGCATCTGGTGCAACAGGCCCAATTGGTGCTACTGGTATACCTGGAATAGGCTCTACTGGTGCTACTGGCCCACAAGGATACATTGGTGCTACTGGTGCTACTGGATTAACTGGCTCCACTGGAGTCGGTGCTACTGGTGCTACTGGATACCAAGGCGCAACTGGTGCAACAGGACCACAAGGTGCAACCGGTCCCAAAGGTGCAACCGGACCACAAGGTTACCAAGGTTCTACAGGATCATTTGGTGCCACTGGTGCCACTGGTCCACAAGGTGCAACTGGTCCACAAGGTGCAACTGGTGCAACTGGTCCACAAGGTGCAACTGGTCCACAAGGTGCAACTGGACCAACTGGTGCAACTGGTCCACAAGGTGCAACCGGAACAGCCGGTGCTACTGGACCAATTGGGGCAATTGGCGCATCCGGTGCAACAGGTCCAAAAGGTGCTACTGGCGCAACAGGACCTGCTGGTCCACGCGGTTCTACTGGTGCAACAGGTCCACAAGGCATAGATGGCGCCACTGGCGCCACTGGTCCAGTAGGTTCTACGGGTTCTACAGGTGCTACTGGCCCAAGTGGTTCTACAGGTGCTACTGGACCGCAAGGAGCCACAGGTGCTACTGGCCCAAATGGTGCTACAGGTGCTACTGGACCAATTGGGGCGACTGGCGCATCTGGATATCAAGGTGCTACTGGAACACCAGGTGCTGATGGACAAATTGGTGCAACTGGCGCAACAGGACCACAAGGACTTCAAGGATCTACTGGATTAACTGGTGCTACTGGTTCTAAAGGTGCTACTGGAGCATCTGGATTAACTGGTTCTACGGGTTTAATTGGTGCCACAGGACCACAAGGTTCTACTGGTGTGACCGGTGCAACTGGTCCAATTGGGGCATCTGGCGCAACTGGTGCAACTGGTCCACAAGGTGCAACTGGTCCACAAGGTGCAACTGGTTCAACAGGGCCATTAGGTGCAACAGGTCCAAATGGTGCAACTGGTGCAACCGGACCGATTGGTGCAACTGGTGATACTGGGCCAATAGGTGCTACTGGTGATATTGGGCCAATAGGTGCTACTGGCGCATCTGGTGCTATTGGTCCAATAGGTGCTACTGGTGCTACTGGGCCGCAAGGAGTTGCTGGTGCAGATGGATCATTTGTATATAATTCAAATGCTCAAGTAAATTCATTGGGGGTTGGGACTGCTGCATCTACTAATACTGGTGAAATTAGAGCAACTAGTACTATTACTTCATTCTTTTCTGATATTAGACTTAAAGATAATATAGAAATTATTACTAACGCACTAGACGCAATTGATAAAATACGAGGTGTTAAATATACACAGAATAAATTTGCAGAACAATTTGGGTATAATAATTATGAACAACAAGTAGGGGTTATTGCACAAGAAATGCAAAAAGTACTACCAGAAGTAGTTAAACCAGCTCCGTTTGATATAGATATACATGGAAATAGCAAATCTGGTGAGAATTATTTAACTGTTCAATATGAAAAAATAGTCCCGCTATTAATCCAAGCTATTAAAGAACAACAATCTGCAATAGATTTATTACTACAGTATATAAAATAACATGACTAATATTAATTTTTCTATAAAAAATGGATTAACAGTAAGTAATTATGATGTTATAGATGCTGATGGAAACTGGATTGGTGTTCCATCTAATTACATAGGTGCATCTGGACTAACTGGTAATAGAGGGTCTACTGGTATATCTGGATTAAGTGGATCTACTGGTCCAGCTGGATTTAATGGACCAGCACAACCAGGGACTACTGGTATTCTTGGTATATCTGGAAAAGCAGGAACAGGTGGACGAAGAGGTGCTACGGGTCCAATTGGTGCAACTGGCATTACTGGTGATTTAGGTCCAAACGGTAATATAGTATATGGAAGTACTGGAAGTGTTGGTAGTACCGGTGATAATGGAATAATTGGGTTAATTGGTATTACCGATCCTGGAACAGGTGGTTCCACCGGTGCTATTGGCTCACCTGGTTTAACTGGGTCACTCGGCGATATTGGATTAGATGGAGTTATTGTCAATGGTGTAATTGGTTCTTCCGGTGATCCTGGGTTAATTGGAATAACTGGGGCAACCGGTGTTACTAATGCAGGTTCACAAGGATTTCTTGGAATTGTAGGTCCGATTGGTAATGATGGATTAAGTATTGCTGGAGCAGTTGGAATCGACGGCACGACTGGCCCACAAGGATTCATTGGTGCTACTGGTGCTACTATATCAGGTGCTGCACCAGGAGATACTGGTATACAAGGATATGTTGGCGCCTCTGGGATAATTGGTATTATTGGGATAATCAATACTATCGCTAGTGCTGCTGGTAACATTGGAATAATTGGGGCAACTGGAGTTAAAGGAGGGATTGGGAAAATTGGATCTCCTGGTCCAGCTGGGCCATTGTTTAATGGCGGTACTGGAACCAGAGGTTCTACTGGATTGCGTGGAGTTTTAGGGCAACAAGGTTCAACAGAAATTGGTGCATCTGGAGTAGATGGTATAACTGGATTAACTGGTGCCACTGGAACTAGTGGTGATGGTGTGCTTGGCCCAACTGGTGCTACAGGTCCAATAGGATATAATGGTTCTACTGGTATGGCTGGCTTACTTGGAAAGGTGGTTGTTGGTGCTACGGGTGCAACTGGTCCCAACGGTGCTACAGGTGCTACGGGTGCAACTGGTCCCAACGGTGCTACAGGTGCTACAGGTGCTACAGGTGCTACTGGACCAATTGGTGCTACTGGACCAACTGGTTTTATAGGTTTGCAAGGTGGTAATGGTAATATAGGTCCAAATGGTGCAACTGGTGCAACTGGTGCATCTGGTGTTACTAGTACAACTGCCGATTCTCAACTTTACTCATTAGCCGTTGGTTCTACTGGCCCAACTGGTAATCTTGGGCAAATTATTGCAACAGGTATAATAACTTCTGGTTATTCTGATATAAGACTTAAAGAAAATATTATAGAAATTGAAAATGCATTAGAACTTGTGAATAAAATTGCTGGATATCGGTATACACAAAATAAGTTTGCAGAACAATTTGGATATAATGATTATTCCATGCAAGTTGGCGTTATTGCTCAAGAAATTAAAGATATAATACCAGAAGCAGTATGTATAGCACCATTTGATGCTGATAGAGATGGTAATAGTAAATCTGGAGAAAATTATCTCACTGTACAATACCATAAATTAATACCATTATTAATACAAGCCGTAAAGGAACGACAAGTACAGATTAATTTTATCAGTAACAAATTACTCAATAAATAGTTGACAGTGTATATTATATCACATATAATATACACATATTTATGGAGATAAAATGAGATTTCATGTATTAGGGCTTCCGCACACTATTTCAAGTAAAGAATATGTAGCATGTGCATATACGCAAAAAGTTGTTAAATTTTGCAAAATGATGACTGACCGAGGTCATACTGTGATCCATTATGGTCACGAAGAATCTGAATTGGTATGCACAGAACACGTTACGGTTCTGCCATCTGAAGATTGGAAAGTATCGTATGGTGACCACGATTGGCGAAAACATTTTTTTAAATATGATTTAAATGATCATGCTTATCAAACTTTCTACAAAAATGCAATTGTAGAGATTCAAAAGAGAAAACAAACTAATGATTTTATATTACCATTCTGGGGTGCCGGTGTAAGAACAATTTGTGATGCACATCAAGATTTAATTTGTGTTGAACCTGGTATTGGATATGCTGGTGGCCATTGGGCAAGATATAAAATATTTGAATCATATGCCATATATCACGCATATTATGGATTAGAAGCTGTTGGGACATGCAGACAAGATTGGTATGATATTGTAATCCCAAATTATTTTGATCCTGATGATTTTGTGTTTTCTGACAAAAAAGAAGATTACTTTTTATTTATAGGAAGGGTTTATGAAGGAAAGGGTATTCATATTGCAATTCAAACCACTGCCGCAATTGGTGCAAAATTAATAGTTGCTGGTCAAAATTCATTAAAAGATTGTGGTTATGACACTATCCCAGAACACGTTGAAGTAATTGGATACGCTGATGTGGAAACTAGAAAAAAATTAATGGCAAATGCAAAAGGTGCATTTATTGCTAGTTTATACACAGAACCATTTGGCGGTGTACAAATAGAATGTTTGTTTTCTGGTACGCCAACAATAACTACTGATTGGGGAGCATTTGCTGAAAATAATTTACACGGGATTACTGGATACCGTTGTAGAACATTTGAACAATTTACTTGGTCCGCTAAAAATATTGAAAAAATAAATCCACAAAATTGTAGAGATTGGGCAATGAATAACTTTACAATGGAGAAGGTTTCAGAAATGTATGAAGAATATTTCCAATCAGTTCTTAATATACATACCGGTAATGGTTGGTATGAACCAAATGAAAGTAGACAAGAACTAGAATGGTTGAAAAAAACTTATCCGTCAAATTAATTCAATAATATCAAAAATTGTTTGTAGTTTTGTTCTAATAATTTTATTAGAAAAACTATTTTTTAATCCTTGATGCAATGGCTTGGGCGCTAAATCTATAGTTGCCCAAGCCCAACCACAATGTTCATCACTTAATGTTGGAACAAATTCTTTTTCTATAACACACATATATGTATGAAAATTAAATATAGTGTCATTAGATACAAATGTTTCTAATGGAATAGTTTTTATAACTGTTGGATTACATCCTATTTCTTCATTAATTTCTCTTTGTAGACCTTGCCATGGGTTTTCATTTATTAGATTTGTTCCACCTACTAGACCCCATGTTCCTTGATGTTTTCCAGCATATTTTTGTAACAATAAAAATCGTTTAGTAGATTTAGCATAAAATAATGCGCCACTACATACTATTTTGTCTGTTACATTACTATTTTCCATTCGTCTTCCCTATATTCACCGTCATAACTTTTAACCCATGAAATACCATTCCATAGATATTGCGCTCCAGTATATATATTTGTTTGCCAAACCATTACATTTTTTTGTTGACTTGCATTAAATATAATATGCCAATGACTTCCAGTCCATTCTATTATATCATTTGCATATGCAATTAAATCTTCACCAAATACTGATTTCCATGCATCTGCACCATCAACATTTATTATATTACCAATGTCTTCTACTATAAGAAACCGTGTCCCTGTGTCAACAGGGCGATCTGTCATATCATTATTAGGTCTTTTTGGGTTATATGATAATGGATCTATAATAGCATCAAATGTTCCTGTACTATTTGGTCTATGGCTACCTATGTTATTATAATCTGGATATGTATCTAAATTACCATTACTATCTATACCAGTATTTGAAACTAACGTATCAGGATTCCAAACAACATCTAACACATCAGAATCAAATTCGTTAATTGAAAATGTGCCTACTATCTTTGAACCATCTGGTTGAAATAGATAAATCGAACTAATTCCAGCTATATATTTTTCTATATATTGATCGAATAATCCTGTCCATGTAGATGGATGATTTGCTCCACCTATGCCTATGCCTAATAAAGTTACTTGAGAACCATGTACATTTATTGTAACATCATCAAATGTTATTTCTTCTTTTGACAATATATCAGTGATTGTTATTGTCGAATTGGTGGCATCTATACCTAATCCTTCAATGTACCCATATGGACTTTCATATGCAGTTTCTTTTATATTTGTAATAATTTTAGTGATAACACCAAGTTGTTTTACTTTTGCTGGTGCACTTAGCCATATTGGTGTATCAACGGTTAATGTAGCAACATCAATGTTTAAATTTGTTCCAATAGGGATAGATGCACTAGACCACGTTATATCATCTAAATTTAATACTGATAAACTAGTCCAATCTAAATAATTATCATTCGTTTGCAATTCTATACTTGGGTTGAAAAATATTAATATTTGTTCTAATATTTGTAACTTTTGATCAGTGCTAGAAGCCCAAATATCAACTTTCATTGATAATTTAAATGGTGTTGGCATAATTCTTTCAACTGAATATGAACGTCCTTGATTACTATTGTATGTATTTGATAATGGATCAACATCTCTATTTCTAAAGTTTAATGTTCCAGTATAAGTAGCATCAGCCATCCTATCTCTATCTAACTTTAATTCAGTTATATATACGCTAATTCTAGGAACTGAATTTACTACGTTTTCTGAATTTTGTCGCATTATTGATGCAACTTGTCTATCAGCCCCGCCGTAAACAACTGGGATTCTATGAAGAGTTCCATCTTCATACTTGACTACAAAATTACTAAAAAATCTAATAGTTTGTGTAAGATATCTTCTTATTTGACCATCATAAAAATGTAACATTAAAAGTTCGCCTCTGGTCTAAGTGCTTTAGAAAGACTTTGTTTTTGTGCTTCTCTAAAGTTATATAATGAAACAGTCCACGCGCCAGTATACGGGATTGTTTGTTGTTCTGTATTAACAACTGGTAGATTAATGGTAAGTTTTTCAACACCATTTACTAAATGAGTTGTTAATAAATCTGGATTATCTGCAATTACATATTCTAATTTAGTTGTTTCTAATTTTAATACAACATATAATGCTGGTATAACATTAATATGTGTGTTAATTATAATATCACCAACTGCTGCATTTACAACATCTGCACTAACTTTATCATGATAGGTAAATTCTGTATTATTAATGAAACTTGTTTTTAATGTACGTCTTGTATCAGAATTAGTCATGGACATTCTTACCGCATCTTCAACTTTGTTCCATCTTATACCATCAAATCTAAATAATCTATTTGGAAGAAAGTCAGTTCTTAAGAAGAAATCATCGGTAACTGCATTATCTGGAAATTGAATTCCAGTTCCAAAATAATATCCATTTACTGGGAATCCATCACCAACCAAATATCCAGTATATCCAGATCTTACAGGTCTGCCATTATTTTCACTAGCCAAGAATGATGAATTACTAGCATCCATTATTGTGTCACTTGCTGTTTCGATAATAGGTGAACCGGTAGAATCAATTGCTAATGTATAGAATTGTCTAGTTTCATATCCACTAAATGGAGCATCGGCATCTGCTTGATTTATTACTGCATCGTTTATTTCTAACTCTCTCGCACGAGTGCTTATTAAATCACGAATAGTAACAGATGTATTTTCACCTGCTGGTAAATCAAGTATTTCAGCAAATTGTTGACTATCTGTCATTTTAGTGGTTCTTAATCTATATAAATGTGGATACCATGTTGCACTAAATCCTTCACTAGCACGACCTACATCTTCAATAACATAATAACGTGGCAAACTAAAATCAAAATCATTTAATGCAAAGTCATCTTTTAAGTGTGGGAGTTCCAATACATCACCACTTATTGGTTTACGACCAACATAATTAATAAAATCATTTATATGAACAGTCATATATAATGTATCGTTATCAATAAACATCCCAAATTGACTTAAATTGAAATCAATATTTTGAACATTATAATATCCTCTGATACGATAAATCTCTGGATCATAATGTCTATCACGATTTTCTAATAATAACATATCCTGTATATTAGTTGTGGTAACTGATGAATATATTGGTTGGTCAGGTGAACCAGAAGTTGCTATTTGTGGTCCTAAATATTTATGAACATATATTGAAGTGCCACCAACTTGAAACATTCTACTTATTTGACGATCTATAAACTTATAATTATTGCCCTTCTCAGGCTTAAACATACTTAACTTTGGCACATTAATCTCCGGCACATATGGTATTTATCTGATAAATATAGTTGGAGAACCATTATGACAGAACTACTTACAGATACAACCACAACTTCAACTATTGAACGAAATAAAGTTTTTGAATATGTAAAAACAATGTTGGGCAACGGTATGATTGACATTGACCTTGATCCTATTCACATGGAAACAGCACTTGATAGAGCATTAACCAGATTTAGACAACGCAGTCCAAATGCAGTAGAAGAAAGTTATAGTTTCCTAGAATTAATACAAGATCAAAATGAATATAGATTACCAGATGAAATCATCGAAGTTCGTCAAGTATTTCGTAGAGCAGTAGGCTCTAGAACTGGTATGGGAGCTGGTGGTACATTATTTGAACCATTTAACTTAGCTTATACCAATACTTACATGATGAGTGGTAGTATGATGGGTGGATTAGCAACATATGAGATGTTTGCTGGTTATCAAAAGTTAGTTGGAAGAATGTTTGGTAGTTATATAGAATTCAAATGGAAACCAACTAGTCATCTATTAGATATATTACAAAGACCATTTGCACAAGGTGAACAGATCTTAATTCAATCGTATAACTATCGCCCTGATTACGTTTTATTACAAGATATATATGCTAAGCAATGGCTACGCGATTACACCTTAGCTACTTGTAAAATGATTTTAGGTGAAGCAAGAAGTTTATTTGCTAGCATTGCTGGACCAACTGGCTCTATACAACTAAATGGAAACGACCTTAAAACTGCCGCTAAAGAAGAACTTGCAGCACTGGATAAAGAATTAGAATTGCTAATATCTGGCGGGACAGGATTGTATTTTGTGTTAGGTTGATCTTGACAAACTTTAATATTTTTGGTATAATATCCTTAATTAAGGAGATATAATGATTATAGGAATAGTTGGGTCAATCGGATCGGGTAAGGATACAGTAGCAGATTATCTATCAAACTTTCACGAATTTCGTCGTGAATCATTTGCTGCAAGTTTAAAAGATGTAATCTCAATTATATTTGGATGGGATAGAACCTTACTTGAAGGACGTACAAAACAATCACGCGCGTGGCGAGAAGAAGTGGATACCTGGTGGGCTAATAGATTGGATATACCTCATTTAACCCCTCGATGGGTTTTACAACATTTTGCAACTGAAGTATGTCGTGAAAAATTTCATGATGATATATGGATAGCTAGTTTAGAAAAAAAATTACTTACAAATACTGATAATTTGGTAATTACTGATTGTAGATTTCCAAATGAAATTCAATCTATACAAAATGCTGGTGGTAAGATTATTAGAATAAATCGAGGTTCGGCTCCAGAATGGGCATCATATGTACCTGATGCCTTGAAAAGTGACTTGACTTCAATAACAATATTAACAGATAACTATGGAATACATCAAAGTGAATGGATATGGTATGGTGTAAATTTTGATTTAGTTATTGATAACAATGGAACTATTGATGAGTTACATAATCAAATAAATGATTTTATAAATCTGGAGTCAGATCGCCCTGTCTCCAACTAACCCCGTCCCTATGCAAACTTCTCTGACAATTTGCACAAACAGTCTTTAAATTACTCGGTCTACAATTATTCAAATCTCCATCCACGTGAAACACTGAAAATATTTCAATGTATGGTGATTTGAACCCGCATTTATCACAATGATTTTTTAATCGATACCCAGCCTTATACCATCTACAAATCCTAGGCTTTCCTTTCAAGCACTGTTCACATACTTTTCTGTAATACTTCTTTCCATTTTTAATATAGTTAATTGCAGCTGGTCTACAGCCACATACGCATAGTGGTCTCATCTTGTATTTACAAAAGTTTAACCTTTTTTTCCCTTTTAAAGCACTAATATCAGCCATAAAATTTAAAAAAAGCCTAAATATAAGATAGAAAGTTCATGGAGAATATATTATGGCTCAACTACAATCACCAGGCGTAAGTGTAACAGTAATAGACGAAAGTTTTTATACACCTGCCGCACCTGGAACAGTTCCTTTAATCGTTGTTGCTTCGGAAGAAAGCAAACCAAATGGCGCAGGTACCGGTGTTGCCCCTGGTACATTAAAAGCAAATGCTGGTCAAGTTTATTTATTGACTAGTCAAAAAGATTTATCTGATACATTTGGAACACCGATGTTTCAAACAGATGCAAATAACAATCCTATTCACGCGGGCGAATTAAATGAATATGGTTTACAAGCAGCTTACAGTTTCTTAGGTGTTAGTAATAGTGCATATGTTGTTCGTGCTGATCTAGACCTATCACAATTGACAGAATCAACTCAAACCCCAGCTGGATTACCTGCTGATGGATCAACATGGATTGATACTGCTGATACACAATTTGGTATTTTTCAATGGAATTCATCACCTGCTTCAACATTGGGTGGACAAACATTTACTGTTCAAAAACCAGCTGTTATTACTGAAAATACTTTATTAGATGATATGGGTGCACCTAAAACTAGTTTTGGTGCAATTGGTAGCTATGCAATTGTCGCAACTACAAGTTTAATTACCGTATGGTTTAAAAAACCTGCAACAACAGTCGCTTCACCAGTTCAATGGGTAGAAGTTGGTAGTTCAGAATGGGTTGCAAGTTGGCCAACTGCGCAAGGCAACAGCTTACAAAGTAGTATTACTTTATTATCTGGGGATGTGTTTACTATTAATACACATGATATCACAACTGTTACATCATTGACTGATATAGTAACGCAAATTAATACAGGTGGAACAAATGGTGCACCATTAGTTTCTGGAATTAGTGCAGCTATTATACAAAATAAATTACAAATTTATTCAACTGGTGTAAATGTAATTCTTGCTGGGTCAAGTATTACTAAAGTTGGTTTAACTGTTGGTACATATTTGGCACCAGCATTAAGTATAGCACCACATACACAAGTTCCAACATATAAAATTACTGATAATTCAAGTATTGCTGGCATTCCAACTGGCTCAATTTGGGTGAAAACAACAACACCTAACGCAGGTGCACATTGGATTGTTAATATATATAACTCAAAAGCTGGTTCATGGAGTTCAGTAACTGCTCCATTATATGCAAATAATTTATCTGCATTACACTCGATGGATTCAACTGGTGGTGGAAACAACCTAGCTATTAATACATTGTATGTAAAATTTAATGATTCTGAAACATTTGCAACAGAAAACAATATAAGCTATCCAAAATATGCTGATTTCAAATTATATCGTCGTAGTGCAGTTGGTGCAACAGCAATTACATCTGCAATTATTACATCTGCATTGTTAAGTCCTAATACATATACATTTACAGTTCAAGAAAGTGTTATTGGAAGTGGTGCATTTAATTCTGCAATTACAATCTCATTTACGGTAACTTTAGGTGATACTGGACCAACTGTTGCTGATGCAATTGCTAGTGCAATAAACTCAGCTGGGTTTACAAATATTGTAGCAGTAGTAAATGGTTCTAATCAAGTTGTAGTTAGTCATTTAACAGGTGGTGATTTTAAATTAGTTGATGGAACACAAACACCATTAACCTCTTTATTCTCAACTACAAGAACAGCTAACTTCTACGCAGATCCAACAGGAAATTCAGGTGAATATGTTGCTAGTAACTGGACAGCATTAAATGATACTAAAACAGGTTCATTTGCTATACCAAGTCCAAGTGCACCAACATCATTAACTACTGATGGAACATTATGGTATAACGGTAATATTGAAGAAGTAGATATCTTAATTCATAATGGAACAACTTGGGTTGGATATTTAGATTCAACTGCGCAAACAATTAACCAAGCAGGTATCACAGATCCATTACCAACTGACCCAATGGGACCAATTGTTAGTGCATCAGAACCTACTACACAACAAGATGGCGTATCAGCTCTTGCAAATGGTGATTTATGGATTAGTACAGCTAATTTAGAAAAATATCCATTAATATACAGATATGATTTCATTACTAAAAAATGGAATTTATTAGATAACAGTGATCAAACAACAGAAAATGGCATAGTATTCCATGATGCTAGATGGTCAACAGGTCCAGGGACTGGCACTGAAGGTGCTAATCCAGCCTCAATTACAACATTGTTAACAAGTAACTTTTTAGATTTTGATGCACCAGATCCAGCATTATATCCAAAAGGAATGTTGTTATGGAATCTTCGTAGAAGTGGATTCAATGTTAAAAAGTTTGTTCAAAATTATGTTGATATATTAGATACTAATACTCGTTATAATAATAATGAACCAATGACTAACTATTATCCACATCGTTGGGTATCTGATGCAGCTAATCAAGCTGATGGTTCAGGATCATTTGGTAGAATGGCACAAAGAACTGTTGTTTTACAAGCAATGACTGCATTAATTAACAGCAATCAATCTATTCGTGATGAAGATAGCAAATTATTTAATTTATTAGCAGCACCTGGATATCCAGAATTAATTAAACCACTTGTTAATTTAAATTATGACCGTGGATTAACTGCGTTTATTGTTGGTGATTCACCAGCAAGATTAACACCAGATGCTACATCATTAAGTAATTGGGGTAATAATGTTAACAATGCATTAGGTGATGGTGATGAAGGATTAGTAACAACTGATCCATACTTAGGTGTATTCTATCCTTGGGGTTATAGCACTGATAATATGGGTAATAACATTTCTGTTCCACCTAGTCACATTATGTTAAGAACTATCGCATTAAGTGATAATGTAAGTTATCCATGGTTTGCACCAGCTGGTGTTCGTCGTGGTGGAATTACTAATGCTTCAGCGGTTGGATACATTACTGCAGAAGGTGAATTTAATTCAGTAGCATTGAATATTGGACAACGTGACACGTTAGCAAACATTCATGTAAATCCATTAACTTATATTTCTGGAACAGGGTTAGTTAACTACGGTCAAAAAACACGCCAATTAGTTGCTAGTTCATTAGATAGAATTAATGTTTCTAGATTAGTAGTTTATTTACGTGTTCAATTGGCAAGAATTGCAAAACCTTATATTTTTGAACCAAATGATACACAAACACGTAATGAAATTAAACAACAAATAGAAAGTTTCTTACTAGAATTAGTGGGACAACGTGCATTATATGATTTCTTAGTAGTATGTGATACATCAAATAACACACCATCAAGAATCGATGCAAATGAACTTTATGTTGATATTGCAATAGAGCCAGTAAAAGCAGTGGAATTTATATACATTCCATTACGTTTAGAGAACACTGGTGCCATTGCTAAATTGGGTAAATAAATTAGGAGAATAAAATGGCAATTGCAGCATTATCAAACTTTACAGTACCGCTAGCCTCTGATCAGAGTGCTAGCACCCAAGGCTTATTAATGCCTAAACTAGCATATCGTTTCAGAGTTTCATTAGAAAACTTTGGAACATCTGGTAGCACAACTGAACTTACTAAACAGGTAGCAGAAGCAGGAAGACCGAAAGTTGAATTTGAATCACAAACAATTGATGTCTATAACAGCAAAGTTTACTATGCTGGTAAACCAAAATGGTCAACAATCACTGTAAAATTACGTGATGACGTTACTGGTGCGGTTAGTAAATTAGTTGGTGAACAAAACCAAAAACAATTTGATTTCTTTGAACAAAGTTCAGCAGCATCAGCTGGTGATTATAAATTTACTATGAGAATAGAAATGTTAGATGGTGGAAATGGCGCCGACACTCCAAATGTTTTAGAAACATGGGAATGTTATGGATGCTTTATCCAAACTACTGACTGGAATGCACAGGCATTATCATATAAAGAAAATGGACCAGCAATGATTTCATTAATAATTCAAATGGATAATGCAGTTCAAAAAGGTGCTTCAGCAGGATTAGGTGTACCAGGATTGGTACAACCACGTGGAACAACAAACGCTCTAGGAGCTTAATGTAATATAACCCACCGAAAGGTGGGTTTTTTACGTCTGTTCTATTAACTACCTAGTTAATTAATTGAATAAATACTATATGGCATTTACTCCTAATAAATTTTTACAAGATGATTCTAATATATATCTGCGTGATCAAGAACACGCGGCACGGCTGTTTGTTGACGATCAATTTAGATTAGCACCAAAGCAAAAATTTTTATTTCATGTTGCGTTTAATATAAATCCAGCTGCTTGTAAAGATGCAAGTTTGATACAACGTCATAAAAATGAAATTAATATGCTTGTTAAAGACATTAGTTTACCTAGTTTTACAATTAATCAAGATTTAGTTAATCAATATAATAGAAAAAAAGCTATACAATATCAACATATTCCAGGTGAAGTTTCTATAACATTTCATGATGATAATATGGGTTTGATTAATAAAGTTTGGCAAAATTATTATAGTTATTATTATGCAGATTCTACTACAGCAACAGTTTCTGGAACATATAATAGAACAGCAACTAAAAATTCAAATTATATTACAAGAACATATGGATTAGATAATGGAAGTACATCCCCATTTTTTAATTATATTACAATTTATCAGATGGCTAGACATGAATATGTTAGCTATAAACTAATAAATCCAATAATAAAATCTTGGGATCATAATAAATTAGATTATGCCACAACTCAAACAAATGACTTTACTATGAAATTACAATGTGAAGCAATAACGTATGATTCTGGAATGGTCTCTGATGGAACTGTTGAAGGATTTGCAGTTGAACATTATGATAATACACCAAGTCCATTAACTGGAAGTGTAAATAATACATCAGCCAGTCCAACATTTGTAAATCAACCTACTGCCGTTACTAATAATTCGGCGTTAAATACAATATTTCAACAAATTAATACATATCAGAATACAAAGGGATTAAATAATGCTGGGACAAAGGGAGTAATAAATAACTTAGCTAGTATTACTACACAAGGTGTAAATGGAATTCAAGGTATTGCATTTCCGACTCCAGTAACAAATAATCAACCTACCGTAGCAAAGCTAATTAATTTAGGAAAATAAATGTCTAGTAATTTACCAATGACACAAGTTGTAGATAGTTCTACAAATGTAAAACAATTCTTTGATAATTTTTTCAATCATCAAGTTACATTCCCAAGTAATCAAATAGATGCAACAGTTGGATTCTTTCTTAAAAGAGATTTTGATTTAGAAAGTGCTAGATCTACTGCTATTGTTTTACTTAACCAAGCTAGAATAGATAATGTTAATGTATTTGAATTAATAGATACACTAAAATCACTTACCAATGTACAACTAAGTCAAATTGTTGCACAAGTATTAAATGCATCTCGTGAAAAAACAAGCCAATTAGGTTATAGAATCGCACCAATAGTAAATCAATATGAGGCTAGAAACATTCTAGTATAATATGGCACATAACTTTGCACGTGGGACATTTGTACCTAAAAATCCACAAAAATATGTTGGAATGGGTAAAATTACATATAGGTCTAGTTGGGAATTTTCATTTTGTAATTTCTGTGATACTAATCCAAGTATACAACGTTGGGCAAGTGAAGCAATAAAAATACCATATCGTAACCCATTAACTGGTAAACAAACTGTTTATGTACCAGATTTCTTTATTCAATACCTAGATAAGAACAATAAAATGCAAGTTGAATTAATTGAAATAAAACCTGCCAGTCAACAACTTATCGAAAAAGTTGGTAAGAGTAAAATCAATCAAGCTATGTTTATTAAAAATCAAGCAAAATGGGCAGCTGCTAGTATATATTGTAAACAACAAGGTATAAAGTTTCGCGTGTTAAATCAATACGATCTGTTCCATAATGGAAAATGATAAATAAAAATGTAGTTCACGGAATGGGGATTCCTAACTACTTTAATGTCAGAGAGGACATCAACAATGATATTTATCGAAAACAAATATACTAAATGGTATAATAATATTATTATATCATCAAAATCTAGAATATTACCAACTAATTTATATGTAGAAAAACATCATATCATACCTAAGAGTATGGGTGGTAATGATTTTAAAGAAAATATAGCCATACTTACTGCCCGTGAACACTTTGTATGCCACTTATTATTAACAAAAATGACAATTGGTGATGCTAAATATAAGATGATATTTGCATTTTCTTGTATGTTTATGTCAAGTAATAATCAACAACGGTATAATAGTAAGTTATTTGAGTATTCAAAACTAAATAAGAAGCATAGTGATGAATCAAAGAAAAAGATGTCCATTGCAAAAAAAGGTACAAAACAATCAGCAGAAACAATCGCGATTCGTGTAGAAAAATTAAAAGGACGACCATCTATCACAAAGGGACAGAAAAAACATTCTGAAAAATCTAAAAAAGCTATAAGTGATCACCAAAAATCGTTATGTGCAGCAATGACACCAGATGAAATGAATATTAGAATGAAAACTTCTTGTTCATCACCTGAAAGCTGGACACAAGAAAGAAAGGATAAGATTTCAAAAGCTAATACTGGTAAAGTTCGAACAGAAGAACAGAGAAAAAATTATGGTCATTTAAAAGGTAAACCTTGGCCAGACGCAAGAAGACTTGCATATTTAAAAAAGAAGGATTTAGAATGACTCGAAGGCTGGAAGAGATCCTGAACTTGCCAGATAGCAAGGAAATAATAAAAAAAGAAGAAACACCTAAACGTGTTAAACAATCACCTCCATCATTTAGAAATATGTCGGAGTTTGATAAGATATCAGCTGCATTGCCACCAGTTACTGGGTTAGGTGATTTAAGTGATACAGAATTTGATGAATTAGCTGAAAAAGCATCTAACGCATATGACGACTTAATGGACTTAGGTATGAATGTTGAAGCTAGATATTCAGCAAGATTATTTGAAGTTGCATCATCTATGCTTAAAAATGCAATAGATGCAAAGTCTGCAAAGGTTGATAAAAAACTTAAAATGATTGAACTTCAACTTAAAAAACAAAAAATAGATGCCGATACTTCAGTAGAAGATAATGGTATTAATATCCAAGGTGAAGGTTTTGTAGTAGCTGATCGTAATAGCCTTTTGGAAAAATTGAAAAACATGCGATGATTAAATCATTTATTTTGATAAATACAAGAATGGGATTATATTATGACAAAATCATTTAAAGAATATTTGCAAGAAAGCAAACAAAATTACGAATTTAAAATTAAACTGGCTGGCGAATGTACTGATGCTTCTAGTAAAATTAAAGCTGCGTTAGATAGATTTAAAGTTGAATCTATATCAGAAAAAAGAACACCAATACAAGAAACCCAAGTTGACTTTCCTGAACACGCAAATATTGGAGTTACGGTGTTTGATATATCATTATCATATCCAGTAACAAGTAACCAAATTAGGGATTTAGTTGCAGAAGCATTAAATATCTCACATAGTTGTGTAAAAATTAGAAACTTGAAAGAGCAAGAAGAAGATGCAATTAATTCACAATATTGCCCAAATCATCCATCTGGAAAAGCAATGTTAGGAACTGATTATGAAGCATCTAATCACCAATCATTAGTTGGTGAAGAACATAAAATGGCATTGTTAAAAGAACTTAGCAAAACCAAACATCAAGGAACACCATACACTGGTATCAATGATGAAATATTGGCTAATAAAGCTCCTACCAGCCCTAATACTGTATCTAAAAGTAAAGTTGATAAAGCTATAAGTCCAGTAGGTTCTAAACAAAATAAATTACCAGATCCATATAAAGGAAGATAATATGAACTTTACAGATTTATATAAAAAAATAACAAACATTGATAACGGGCTGAATGAAAGTGAATTAGTAGAATGCCCTTGTGAAGAAGGCCCAATGGCACATCCTAAACAACAAGATTCGGTTAATATGAACGTTTCTATCAATGGCCAAGGTGCCAATGGTATTCGTGACTTAATGGATATTTTAAAAAATATTGATAAAGTAGATGGAAGTGAAAAACATGATATATTAGTAGGTGAACCTGAACAAACTGAACCTGACCAAGATGATTCTGATGAGGTTGTATTTGACATAGAACCAACTCATGATGACGAAGAACCATTAATGACAGATGACTATGAAAATTCACCAATTGGCGCATCTGATGCAGCCGTTTATGGAATATCAGCTGTTACTGCAATGGGTGATGATTTATTCAGTAAAGGTAAAGGTGCTAAAAAAGCAAATGGTGGAGAAAATCCTTGGAATGTAGACGAATCCTTGATTAACCATTTAAACAGCCTTTATGAACAAGTAAAACAACACAAAAAAGTAAACGAAAGTTTGGGATATGGTCATCCAGATGATCAAGTAACCGACCAACCAGCATATAAAAAACCACGCAGAAGTGGTGGTTCATCAGATAGTTGGGGGGCTGAAGATTACGAAAAAGAAAGACATTATGCTAGACAAGATGATGCGGCAGAACATAAACGTCAACAAGCTAAGAAAACAAAATGGGTTGATGAAAAAGGTACTGCACCAAACGGCGAAAAATTTAATGCAAAATATTTCGTTATGGCAGATACAATAGAAAAAGCCAGAGAAGACATATTGAGTACAAAAGATTTTCATCGTGGTGCGAAAAATTTTGTAGATTTTGAATATAAACCATCTGGTGAAAATGTTATTGGAATCGCATATGTGTTTGATAGACACGCATAATAATTTATTATTTTAAATAAAAAAACGGGCTTCGGCCCGTTTTTTATGTAAATAAGATTATGGCTAAATCATTAGACGGTTCGCTTACCAAAAAAGCACACATAAAACAACAATGGACTGAATCACACGTTGCAGATATGCTTGCATGTATGGATCCAGAATATGGATATCTATACTTTGCAAGGAAATTCTTTTATATACAACATTCAGTAAAAGGTAAATTATTATTTGACCCATTTAAATATCAAGAAGGGTTATTACATAGTTACCATACAAAAAGATTTAATATTAATATGCTACCACGACAAAGTGGAAAAGCATTAAGTCTAAATACACCCATTCCAACACCAAGTGGTTGGACAACTATGGGTGATATTCAAGTTGGTGATATTATATTAAGTAATATGGGAAACCCCACTACTGTTACGTTTGCTACTGAAATTATGTATAATCATACATGTTATGAAGTAGAATTCGATAATGGAGAATCTATTATTGCGGATGCAGAACACTTATGGAAAGTTAGTACAGCAAATTGGAGTAATAAATCAAAAATTCTTACTACTGATGAAATAAAAAAATATAAGGATACGCATTCATTAGAACAAGGATTATATATAGATATTACAGAACCTGTTCAATACGAGTATAAGTCATTGCCAATTCATCCATATATATTAGGATTGTGGCTTGGTGATGGATATTCTGGTGATGGTAGATACGTTCAATCAAATATAGATAATATAGAAATGATTCAATATATATCTGAATCTGGATATGCCGTATCTGAACCATCCGTAAATAGCAATAATAGTGAACGTAGAAACATTATAGGACTACGGACATTATTGAACGGAAACAATCTATTAAAAAATAAACATATACCAACTGATTATATGTTCTCATCAATTGATCAAAGGCTTGAATTACTTCGTGGATTGATGGATACTGATGGAAGCTGTACAAAAAATGGGAATTGTGAATTTTATCAAAAGAACTTTAAATTAATAGAACAAGTAAGGACAATATTATCATCACTTGGAATTAAGACAAGATGTTCTTGTAAAATTATAAATGGTGTGAATTATTATACATTAAAATTTTCCACAAAAAAATATATAGTGTTTAAGTTGAAAAGAAAAGCTGAAAGACAGTTATTGTGCAAAGGCCATGTAAAAAACACTAGATTATACATAAACAAAATCACTAAAACATCTTCAGTTCCAGTAAGATGCATCCAAGTTGATAATGATGAGCATATGTTTTTATGTGGTAAAACAATGATACCAACACATAATACAACTTGTGCATCAGCATATCTTTTATGGTATGCAATGTTCCACCCTGACCAAACTATATTAGTAGCAGCACATAAGTTTACAGGTGCCCAAGAAATTATGCAACGTATCCGATATGGATATGAATTATGTCCAGATTACTTACGAGCTGGGGTAGTAAGTTACAACAAAGGAAGTATTGAATTTGAAAATGGTTCACGTATAGTAAGTCAAACAACTACTGGCACAACTGGTCGTGGTATGTCTATTTCATTATTATACTGTGATGAGTTTGCATTCGTACAGCCAAATATAGCAAATGAGTTTTGGACATCTATATCACCTACACTCGCAACAGGTGGACGAGCTATTATTACATCAACACCAAACTCAGATGAAGACCAATTTGCATTAATATGGAAAGAAAGCAAAGATACATTTGACGAATTTGGAAACCAACGAACTGATGGACTAGGAAGAAATGGATTCTTTGGATATAAATCTGATTGGTGGGATCATCCAGACCGTGATGAAAATTGGAAAAAAGAAGAACTTGGTCGTATAGGAGAAGAACGATTCAGACGGGAATATAATTGCGAATTCTTGGTATATGATGAAACTTTGGTTAATAGTATTAAATTATCAGAAATGATAGGTAATGAACCAACCTTTAAGATGGGACAAGTTAGATGGTATAAAAAACCAACACCTGGTAATCTATATCTAGCAGCATTAGATCCAAGTTTAGGAACTGGTGGCGACTACAGTGGTATCCAAGTATTTGAACTTCCAAGTTTTACACAGGTTGCAGAATGGCAACATAATTTAACACCTATTCAAGGACAAATAAAAATATATAGGGATATACTTAGATATTTACAAGATGAATTAGGGCCAGATAATCCTAATTCTATTTACTGGTCAGTTGAAAATAATACAGTTGGTGATAGTGCATTAGTGGTTATTGAAAATCTCGGTGAAGAAACCTTTCCTGGATTATTCTTAAGTGAACCATTAAGAAAAGGTCATGTTAAAAAGTTTAGGAAAGGATTTAACACAACTTTTGGAAATAAAATTTCATCTTGTGCCAGATTAAAATATTTAATTGAAGAAGATAAAATGGTTATTAATAGTAGAGCATTGATTAGCGAACTTAAATCATTTATTGCATCTGGGGTAAGTTTCAAGGCAAAACAAGGACAACACGATGATTTGGTATCATCGGTATTATTGGTAGTAAGAATGAGCACTGTTCTTGCTGAATGGGATCCTAATGTATTTGAAACATTAAGTATAGATGGTATCAATGATGATTGGGAAGCACCACTTCCCGTGTTTGTTTCATCGTATTTCTGATAAATAAGATATGGAAAATAATTTAGATAAGATTGCTAAAGACCTTTATGGCAAAATACAAGTACGATTCCCTGAAATAAAGATTGGGGATGAGAATGCAGAAGTGTTATCAAAAAAAATTGATATACCAAAAGCTAGGTTCTTTGAATTCGAATATAAAGAAGGAGATGAATCACTGGGCGTTATTACTGTTACGCTAGACGAAGATGATGGTGTAATACTTCAAATAAGTCAAGATTTACATGAACATGACCTAACCGATGATGATGATTTCAATAAGTTTATCAGATCATTTAGACAATTTGCTAAAAATCGTTTATTAAAGTTCGATGTACAAAACATCGGTAAAAGCAATTTAGATAAAAGAGATTATAACTTTCAAGCAAAACCAAAGGAATTACCTATTATGGAAAATAGAATGTTTGGTACTAGTCGTATCAGCTATCAAAATTTGGGCGAAGCCCGTTTAGTCGTTAAACATACTCAACCAATTAACCCAGAAGCTGCTGCTGGAAGATCAATGCATATTGAAAGCATTTATATTGAAAATGCAGATGGTGAAAGATTTAAGTACCCATATAAACATCTACATGGTGCAAGAGCACTTGCTGAACATATTAATCATGGTGGAAATCCATATGATCATATTGGTAAACATATTACTGGATTAAGTGAAGAATTAAATCAATTAAGAAAATTTAAAGGTTATGTTAATCGTCAAGAACAAATATCAGAAGCAATGGGTTCAGTAACTAACCGTGTTTTAGAAAGAATAGAAGAAGTTAAAAAAGAAGTTAGTAACTTACAAAAATCTTCTTATTATGAACAATTTGCTGAATCATTTCAATCACAAGAAGATAAAATGATACCAGAAGATATTATGAATGATTGGGTTGATAGATTAACTATTCGCACTTTTAATGAAGATTTGAAAAAAGTATTTCCATATTTGTACAATATCATGGATGAAAGTGAATTGCCAGTTCGTGAACTAACAGCTGATGACTTATTAGATGAAGCATTTGGTAAAGAAGGACTTAAAAAAAGATTAGAAAAAAGTGGATTTGGTACTAAAGAACGTGAAGCTGAAATAAAAGCTAGTGGTGAAAAAATATCAAAATTTAATTCTGATGAAGATGCTGCCGCTGAAAAACGTATGGCAGATTGGAAGAAAAAATTTGGTAAGAAATCTCCTGAAGATCAACTTGAATCATTCTTAGAAGGTATTAGCAGCGATGCATTCTTAAATGATACACCAGAATCAAGCGAATTAAATACATTGTTAGGTGCAAAATTAACTGGTGGTGATATCGGTGTAAATTCACTTAAAGATGAAATTAAAGATCCAGAAGTTCTTAATGTTATTCGTGACATTAGTTTTGATGATAAAGACGCCGAAGATAAAGCTATCAGAGATATTATAAAACATTATTATATTGCTAATAAACCAGAAGAATTAGATCAAATTCCAAATTTATATATAGATGCACCAGCTGATGTTGGTGGTGAAGAACCTCCTGCTGAAGAACCAGCACCAGAAGAAATGCCTCCTGCACCTGCGCCAATGCCTCCTGCACCTGCGCCTGCACCAGCACCTGCGCTAGGTGGAATGCCTCCTGCACCTGCACCAGGTATGCCAATGGCAGAAAGTGCTGTTAAAAAAGCTAAAATAATTAAAATGAAAGAGAAGTTTAAAAATGCTCGTACAAAAGGTGCTACCATAAAAACTCCTTTCTCAGAAAGTATGACATTTGGTGATGCTATGCGTGAATGTGGAATCAATCCATCTGAATGTGGGTATGAAGAAGAAACAACAGTTGATACTAATGAATCAGGTATTGACCAACTATTGAAAATAATTTCTGGATTCTGGAACAAAGAAGAAAAGAACTTTACTATTGGCGGTGAAAGAGCCAAAATAAAAGTAGTAAAAGCATTTAAAGATGGTGAGTGCCCAAATGCACAAAAAGAAGAAGTTCACAATGTATTAAAATTAATTACAAAACTGGACCCTACACAGGAAGTTGAAGAACCACAAAATGATGAACAAGACCAAGTTTTACATTTAGCTGGTGTTAAAAGTATTATACCACAAATTGCAGCAGTCGTATCATCAAGTGATGGCAAAGAAGATAAATTATTAAACAATTTAAAGTTTATGCAAGAGAGTGAATTAACTCTTATTAAAAGAAATGCAGGATTATAAAATGAAAAAAATTACAGAACAAACTTTGCTAGAAATGTCTAGAAACTTGAAATCTAGATTGTATGAAGAGAACATTATGCAAACCCAAGCACAGCAAGATACTGGTGTTGGAACGGGTATTCACAATTTTGTCAGACGTGGTGCAGACTGGCTTGGTAATACAGCTAATGCAATGGTGGGTTCTCCAGTAACACCTAATGCTCCACTGATAGACCCTAATGATCAGAGTTTGTATATTGAACAAAATGGTAAACAAGTGCCACTAACTGGCGAAAATAATGGACACATTTATATAAGTGGCGATCCAAACAATAAAGATCTACCATTTTATGGTCCAATTATTGATCTTACTACTGGTAATGAAGGAGCCCCGGATTTTTTTTGGAAGGGCGAAGGCACTTATAAAAACCACCCACAAGTTCCAGTTGGTAATGCATACAAAAAAGCTAATAACTTATTTGGTACAGCGGAATCCAATCCTAATGTTGCAGCTGCAATTAAAGCTGCAACAGGTGGGATTACCGCACCTCCAAAATCTACAACCACATCTGATGAAACTACGAAAACCAATGCTGCGCAGAAAAAAATACCAGTGGAAGGAATGAAGGCTACTGCAAAAGATGGCAGTCCTATAATTTTTAAAAATAACAAATGGGTATATTTATAATGAGAGATTTTAGATATTTATTTAACGAAGATTCAACATGGATTGGGTCACATGATGCTGGAGCAGACGTATCACTTGATAACTTGCCAGATGATTTTATTCAACCTGAGACTCAGGTTGTTAATAACCAACAAAAAAAACCAGGTAATAAAATTGGAGGATCAGTGATAGTTCCACCAAAACCAGGACTTAAACCCAATCCTACTACTAAGCCTAATATACCGGTTGATCCAAAAGTTAAAGCATTGCAACAACAAATTCTTGCTAAAGACCCAAATGCATTACCAAAATATGGAGCTGATGGCCGTATGGGACCAGAAACACGTGGTGCTATGCAACGGTTAGGTATGACTGGTGCAAGTGGTCAAGCACCTGTTGCTGGTTCACAATTGCCAAATGGTAGCCTATCATCAGGTGATGCTGCATTGGATGCTAGAATGGCTGATAATGCTGCGTATTTTAAAATGACACCAGAACAAAGAAAGGCGGCAGATGCCGAAGCTGCAAAAAAATTAAATCAAGCAGATCCTTCGATGACACAACAAATAACAAACTACTTAGGTAAAGGACCTTCTAACATGAATCAACAAAATGAATCAAAAAAATTTACAAACACAGTAGATGAATTAAAATATTATTCACAAATACTAGCAGAAACTCAGTTGGATGAATTTAAAACATATGATAGTATGCGTAATCCACCAACATATGCTGATGCAGTAAAAGCCAGAGAATTAGGCAGAATAAATCCTGAATATGGATTAAACGCTAAATTTGCTAGTTCACAAAAGAAACCACCACATTTAGATTTAACAAATCCAGTTCCTAATACACCAATTCCTGGTGGACCTACTGATGATGCAAATAAGCCAGTTGAATTTCCGCAATCAGCTGCAAAAACATTTAACCCAGCACAAACTTCGGTTGCTGATGATGAACAAGCTCAAATAGATCAAGCAACAGCTGAACTTAATATGCCACCGGTTGAAGATGATATGACAAGTGCAGCACCAGCTACGAATTTTCCATCAAACAATCCAGCTAGTAAATCTGCACCATCGGCAGCGGCACCAACGCCAAAACCTACACCAAATCCAAAAGTTAAAGAAGCTCAACAGGCACTTATTCAATTTGGATACTTGCCAAAAGGTTCTGATACTGGTATAATGACTAAAGCAACCAGAGATGCACAAAAAGAATTACAGGCTGCTTATAATTCTTCTCCACAACCAGTTAATCCAATGCAAGAGCATATTTCATTTGGTGAGATTGATTCTTTAGCAAGAATCGTTCAATTATCTAGAAGATAAATAATAGTTGACAACTTGACCAATTAAAAGTATAATACGTATTCTTAGTTGGTTAAGCAACAAACGAATTTATCAAAATCAGAATAAAATTATTCTTGACAAGATAAATAAAACAGAGTATAATACGTACTCTAAACACAGTTAAGCAGGAAGCTTAACACTTAGGCAACTTAGTCGATAAGACAAAACATAACATTAAAGGGAATTAAATTATGGCAACACTTCAAATAAGTCAACTGTGGTATATGATATTACGATGACTATCTTTCTTTATGTGAAAACACATAATATAACTGGACTTAAATATCTTGGTCAAACATCAAGATCTGATGTTGAGATATATCCTGGTTCTGGAAAATACTGGAAACGACATATCAAAAAACATGGGAATAATGTATGTAGATACATTATAACTCAATGTGAATCTCTCGAAGAGATCCGTAAATGGGGATAATTATATTCCAATATGTGGAATGTTACAGAAAGTTCTGAATGGGCCAATCTCAAAGAGGAAGCTGGGCAAGGTGGCAAGCAAAACTCTGAAGTTAAATTAAAAATGAGTCAAATTAAAAAAGAGCAATTTTCTTCTGGAAAAATTCAACCTTGGAATAAAAATAAAACTGGTATGTTATCAGATGAAGTTTGTAAAAAAATATCAGAACGACAAACTGGGAGAAAGCTTCCAGCAGAAACAATACAAAAAATGAAAAATGCTGATAGGTCAACATATACCAGAACTGCCCCCGTATCAACTGAAACAAGACAGAAATTATCTGAAATACTACGTAATAAACCAAGTAGGTCATTAGGATATAAATGGACAAATGAACAAAAAGAACATTTATCCAAAATAAAAAGTGGTCAAAAATGCCCAACAAAAGGTATGAAAAGAGTCTATCGAGAGAATGGGACTTTTTATTTTAAAAAACCTGATGAATAATTTATATCTATCGTAAAATGTGGATATAAATTACTTATTAAAGTAAAACACATACAGTATGTGTATAATCTAACTGCATAGGGAAAATACAATAAATTAAATTATAGGGAAATAATAATATGGCTACTCTTGCTGAAATCAGACAAAAATTAAAACAATCTGAACGTGGTTCAGATAACTCACAACGTACTGTTGGTGATAACTCAGTTTATCCCTTCTGGAACATTCAAGAAGGTAAAGAATCAGTCTTACGATTCTTACCAGATAAAGATAATTCAAATACATTCTTCTGGGTAGAAAGAGCAATGATTAAACTACCATTTGCTGGTATTAAAGGCGAAGCAGAAAGCAAACAAGTAACAGTTCAAGTTCCTTGTGTTGAAATGTATAATGATGGTTCAGTATGTCCAATTCTTTCAGAAGTTCGTGCTTGGTTCAAAGATCCAGGTTTAGAAGATATGGGTCGTAAATATTGGAAGAAAAAATCTTATATCTTCCAAGGACTAGTAACTGAAGACGGTTTAAATGAAACTGATAGTCCAGCAAATCCTATTCGTAGATTTATTATTGGTCCACAAATCTTTACATTAATTCGTTCAGCATTAGTTGATCCTGAATTAGAAGATTTACCAACTGATTATATCAATGGTTTAGATTTCCGTTTGAAAAAAGGTAGTAAAGGTGGTTATGCTGATTACTCTACTTCAAATTGGAGTCGTCGTACTCGTCCATTAACTGCAGTAGAACAAGCCGCAGTAGACCAATATGGATTACATAACTTGGCTGATTTCTTACCAAAAAAACCATCTGACATTGAATTAAAAGTAATTAAAGAAATGTTTGAAGCATCAGTTGATGGTGAAGCATATGATTCAGAAAGATGGGGTCAATATTACAAACCAGCTGGGATGAATCAAAATACTGGTGACCCAGTTAAATCATCTACTCCATCTGTCTCAGTTAGTGAAGATGTGCCAGTTCAATCAGTAGTTGTTGAAACACCTGTAGTAACTGAAACAGTTACAACTTCAGAACCAGCATCTGATAACCGTGCCGCTGATATATTAGCAATGATTCGCAGCCGCAATCAAGCTTAAAATATCATTAAAAAGTAGGGAGATGGTTCTCCCTACTTCTTTTCACGGAGGATTGTCATGGCGACAAAAACATTTGATTTAACAAAATTTAGAAAAACCCTAACCAAAAGTATTGAAGGATTAGGTGTAGGATTTAATGATCCTACTGATTGGGTAAGTACCGGTAATTATGCATTAAACTATCTTATTAGTTCAAACTTCCATAAAGGAATTCCACTTGGAAAAGTAACAGTGTTTGCTGGAGAATCTGGTGCTGGTAAAAGTTATATTTGTGCTGGAAATATTGTAAAAAATGCACAAGACCAAGGTATATATGTTGTTTTAATTGATTCTGAAAATGCATTAGATGAAAAATGGCTACATGATTTAGGGGTTAATACCAGCGAAGATAAACTTCTTAAACTCAATATGGCTATGATTGATGACGTAGCAAAAACAATTAGTGAGTTTATAAAAGAATACAAAACAATGGATGAGCCACCTAAGGTTTTATTCGTAGTCGATTCGTTGGGTATGTTATTAACACCAACTGATGTTGACCAATTTGAAGCTGGTAATTTAAAAGGTGATATGGGTAGAAAACCTAAAGCACTAACTGCTTTAGTAAGAAATTGTGTAAATATGTTTGGTTCACATAATGTTGGATTAGTAGCAACTAATCATACATATGCGAGTCAAGATATGTTTGATCCAGATGATAAAATATCTGGTGGACAAGGATTTATATATGCTAGTTCTATTGTTGTAGCTATGCGTAAATTAAAACTTAAAGTAGATGAAGATGGAAACAAAACTACTACTGTAAATGGAATTAGAGCAGCGTGTAAAATTATGAAAACTCGTTATGCTAAACCATTTGAAACATTAGAAGTTCATATTCCATATACTACTGGTATGAGTCCTTATAGCGGACTAGTTGATTTGATGGAAAAACAAAAGTTATTAATGAAAGATGGTAATAGTCTACGTTATGATTTTATTGATGGAACTTCTATTAAGCAATTTAGAAAAGCTTGGGAAAAAAATGAAAATGAATGTTTAGATAAAATAATGGTAGATTTCGTCGCTAGACCATCATATGTACCAATAGCTGATTCTGATTCTGAGGATTATGTGGTAGATTATGATACTGGTGAAATTATACCTGAAGAAATAGTAAATGATGGAGAATAAAAGATGTTGAATGAAGCACAAATTGGTGAATTATGGACAATGTTTGCTGATTACATCGACAAAAAACAAGTCGATGTTGTAGCAGAACGATATGTTGAACTATTAGCAGATTACGGTGTTCGTGATCGAGTTTTACAAAATGCAACAGGTGTAGATGTAACCTTAGACCATGCTATCGCATATTACTTAGATGCCGACAGCACTGAAGAAGATGATGATGATTACGGTGCATTGGATTTTTAATGGGATGGTATTCTGAAGTCGTCAGAGATATATCAAAACTGTCAGATTGCATTGGTTATTACGAATTAGAATTAACCAATGCAGCTAAAGAATGCAAAATTATTGGTAATTTAGAAAAAGCCGCTGCTTCTATGCCTGGTATTGTTGAACATAGATATGGTCAACTTCAGGAAATAGAAGCAATACTAGAATTTCTCAACATTGAACATTATAGAATGAAATCTAGGTATTTTAGAAAATACTTAGAAGGATATAATAGAGTTCTAACACAGAAAGAATGTGATAAATTCGTAGATGGTGAATCTGAAGTAGTAGATTTTGCAATCATAATTAATGAATTTGCATTAATAAGAAATAAGTGGTTAGGTATAACCAAGGCACTTGATCAAAAACAATGGCAAATTACCAACATTGTAAAACTACGATGTGCTGGTCTAGAAGACGCAACCATTTAATTAATAGTAGATACAATTATTGTATCTACTACCTTGACTTTTAACATCAAATACTGTATAATATATTAATGAATATAGATAATTATTTAAAACTAATAGTAAACCACCCAGAATTTTCAACAATATTATCAGAGAAAGATGTAAAAGGATTTAATGGATTAACATCAACTATTAAAAATCATTATTTTCTAACTGATGGGCAAGCATTATTTTATATCAACTTATTGACTAAGAATAAAGATGCACTGGTTCCTATTCTTCCTATAGAATTCTCAGCAGATCTAGAATTTCCAATTTGGTCTAAGCCATTTAGACAAATAGAAATAATAAGAAAAATGTATATTTTAAATCATTTTATTTTTATAGAATCTAACTATTCTAATGAAATTAAAAATATAATGGCTAAATTTAATAATACCAACTATGGTATTTTATGTATTTCATCAGGTAAAACTTATAGAGTAATAATTTCTGAAAAGGCTATTGTTGAATTGGTTAGTAAATTAAAACCATTAAATTTTGATATCAGTGATGAATTGCTAAACTATTATAATATTATAACATCATGGAATGCCACTGATACTTTAAACAAATTTAATATTGCAAATATTACTTCTGAAGAAACGAAGCAACTTATTATGTCTGATATTGGTATGGACACCCCAATTGATTCATTAATTGTAAATGATAGAAGAATTAGATATCAATTTAATAATGATGGCGGATATAATACTGGGTTGCCTAATGAACAAGTATCATTATCAGAACTTATCGCAAATAGATCTACACCAAAAATATGGATTGATAATACAGCATATTCATTATCTGATATAATAAAAACATTGATAGATTTAAAAAGACTTCCAATATTGTTTATATTTGATAATAATACTGAACAAAACACAATTGACCAGTTACATAGACTATCTTCTGCATTAGAAGATAATAACATTACTGATAATATTGGAATATATTTTAGATTAAAAAATACTGATCATGGTAAACCATTTAATCAATTTATTGCTGATAAGAAATATAACAAACTATTAGATGAAACAACTAAAATTGCAGGTATAGAATTTGCTAATTTGCCAAAGTTTTTTTTAAAAACAAATTGGGAACCAATGACAGTATTATCATTTAATAATGGATTTCGCAGTAACAAATCATCAGTATATGCTAGTCGATGTGATTTAAATATTACTTACTCAGCACATAAACCATTTATAGAACCAAAACCGTTTTAAATAATTACAACAACACAAGGAATGTGTATGGCAGTAAAACTAACAATATGCGATGAAGTAAATATTAAATTTTCTGGATTATCGCTTGATGCAAGAAAAAAATTAGCAGCAACTTTTAAATATGAAATACCATATGCAAAGTACCAACCAGCATATCGATTAGGTCGTTGGGATGGTACAGTAAGTTTATTTGGTATAGGTGGCTCTGGATATTTAAGTCAGCTTGAATCTATTTTAGATATCTTATCTAAGATGGGTATTCAGTTAGATGAAGTAGATGACCAACGCAACCCAATTAATTTAACATTTGATGATGTCACCGAAACATATTGGGCAGATCAAGGTAAGGTATGGCCACCTGGGCATCCAACTGAAGGCGCCCCAATTATGTTGCGTGATTACCAGGTAGCTGCCATTAATAAGTTTTTAAAAAATCCGCAAAGTTTACAAGAAATTGCAACAGGCGCTGGTAAATGTCAACCATTGAATAGTCTAGTATTAACGTCTACAGGCTGGAAAACTATGGGTGATATTAAAATAGGAGATTTGGTGGTTACCCCAACTGGTAAATTATCTAAGGTAATAAGTGTATTTGAACCTGGTGTTAAAGATATATACCAATTAACATTTTCTGATGGAAGAACTGCTAAATCATGTAAAGATCATTTATGGAGAGTTCATAATATTGATTGGAAAACTAATTCTGGACATTGGAGAAATATATCTACTGAAGAATTGATTAAATTAAAATCAAATACAAAACGTTCTATTGGCATACCATTAGTTTCTATGAAAAATAATGATACAGACGTTGACTTACCTATGGATCCATGGTTATTAGGATTTTTACTAGGTGATGGAAGTTTTAGAAATGGTCGTATTAATTTTAGTACATCAGATTCTGAACTTGTTAACAAGGTTGAATCAAAATTAAATAATAGATATAAAGTAAAGCATTTAGGAAAATATGATTACACCATCCAATTTGCAGATTTAAATGACATGAGAGCCAGTCATTCAGAATTGATGAAAATAAAAAGTAGAAATAAGAATGGTCATATAATAAATAATAACCATACTTCATTAAATGAATATAGACAAATTATTAATGAGTTAGGATTAGGTGAAACATACAGTCACAATAAATTTGTCCCAAAAATGTATTTTAATTCCAGCTTTAATCAGAGAATAGAATTAATTAAAGGATTAGTTGATAGTGACGGAACTGTTGACACCTCTAGTGTAAGTTTTACTTCAGTAAGTAAACAATTAGCGTTAGATTTTCAACAATTAATATGGAGTGTTGGTGGGATAGCAAAAATCGCCACTAAAGAAAAGAATACATATAAGTATAATAACGATATAAAATTTGGTAAAACGTCATATCGTGTATCAACAAAATATACTACTCCTTGGGAATTGATATCATTACAACGAAAAATTGATAAAACAAATTTGTTTTATCAGTATGGACCAACATTAAAGTTAAACATAGAGCATATTGAAAAAATTGGTTCAGAGGATGTCAAATGTATTCTTATAGATGACCCAGACCATTTATATATTACTGACAATTACATTGTTACTCATAATACCATTACTACTGCTACGTTATCCCAAATATGTGAAAAATTTGGTAGGACAATAATCATTGTTCCAAATAAATCATTGGTTGAACAAACTGAAGAAGATTTTATTAACTGTGGATTAGATGTTGGTGTGTACTATGGTGATAGAAAAGATTTATATAAAACACATACTATTTGTACATGGCAAAGTCTTAATATTTTAGATAAGAAAAGTAAAAATCACGAACACGATATTATATCATTGGCTGAGTTCTTAGATAATGTAAAAGCAGTTATAGTTGATGAATGTTTTGATGGTAATGCCAAGGTATTATCTGCAGATGGGTCATATGTCCCGATAAAAGATATAAAATCTGGAGATAAAATCATTAATTATTCAGAAGAAACAAAAGCGTTTAAAGTTGATACAGTTATTAACCAACATAAAAATCTTAACAAATCTAATAATGAAAAAATGTATGAGTTAGAATTTGACAATGGTAGTATTATTAAAGTAACCGGAAATCACAAATTCTTAACGACTATTGGTTGGGTGCGTGCAGATGAGCTTACAGATATGCATTATATTATTAATAAAACATAATGCATATACCTAAAGCAGAGGTATTTATGAAAAAAACATCGCAACAAATGCTAGAAAAAATTAATTACAAATTGCAAGAATATGAACAAAAAACGAGAGTTGTTGAATGGTGGTCTACATATATTGTGTTAGAAAACGGTTGCAGACTTGAACACAATGAACGACGTAAATTCACTAGACGAATACTTAATAAGAAAACTAATCTGTGGGTTAAAAATATAGACAGTATATTATCGGGTGATATAACTGAACATGAAATAAAATCTAAATTGACTTCTAATGGTGGATTTGCTGTTCAAAAACAACATGGGGATAAAATAAAACAAAATTTAAATAAGGAAATTATATGCGATTGATAAAAAGAACAGAGATTGATAAACCTGATATAGTATACAACCTACACGTAGAACATGATCATAATTACATAGTTGAAGGTTCAGTTGTAGCCAATTGTCACATGGCAAAAGCAGACGTTTTAAAAAATATATTAACACAAAATTTATGTAATGCTCCAATACGATGGGGACTAACTGGAACAATTCCTAAAGAAAAATATGAGTATGAAAGTATATTTGCAAGTATTGGACCAGTCGTTGGTGGTATTAAGGCGCATGAATTACAAGAACTTGGTGTTTTATCACAATGTCATGTAAACATTACTCAGTTAATAGATATCCCAGAATTCAGAGCATATGCAGATGAAGTAAAATATCTAGTAACCAATGATGAAAGAATGAAATATATCAGTGATATGATAAAACAAATATCTGAAACTGGTAATACCTTAGTATTGGTTAACAGAATAGATTCAGGAAAATTTATTATTAATGAAATTGAAGATTCCGTTTTTATACATGGATCAGTTAAAACATCAACAAGGAAAAGTGAATATGATGAAATTAAAACAAGTGACAACAAACTTATTGTTGCGACTTATGGCGTCGCTGCTGTGGGCCTTAACATTCCTCGCATATTCAATTTGGTTTTGTTGGAACCCGGAAAAAGCTTTACAAGAGTTATACAATCTATTGGGCGAGGTATTAGAAAAGCCAAAGACAAAGACTTCGTACAAATCTGGGACATCACCTCAACTTGCAAGTTTGCGAAGCGTCACCTTACAGAACGTAAAAAATTCTACAAAGAAGCAAAATATCAATTCACTTTAAATAAAGTTGATTGGTCAAAATAAGGATATTATGAATATACTAACATTAGATAACGTATCATTTTCACTGAATAATCTACCAGATACTGTAGACGATGATACAAGATTTGCTGTTTTAGATAACAGCAATGTTTTAAACCCTGATTTCTTTTTTGTACCACTTATATTTCTAGAATCATTCAATGCACCCGCGATGGTTCTTAAAATAGGTGGACAAGAAATATCAATGCCATTAGATTGGCAAATAGCAGTGGGTGATGCAAACAGTGCAACCAATATTGAAATAATACCATTAACTAGTTTAAACGATAGAGGATTTGATGCATTGGTATTTAATCCATTGACATCACATAGACTAGAATTTAAACCTATAGAAATAGTTAATTTTTATAGCGATATAAAATGGTATTTTCCTAAAATGAAAAATGGACAACTATTAGCAATGCCATTAAATTCTGGACCTAAACCAGATTGTGCTTACTTTGTTAAAGAAGTATCACGACAAAATGAGATTATACATCTAGACAAATTATTATAACTTTGCTATAATAGGAAACTTATGGGAAAAAATAAACACGTAGACCTATTTACAGATATGATACCAGCTGTAGATCTTAAAATAATAGAACTATGGGATGCATCAACAGATGAAGGTAGAAAAGAAATCGTCGTTGATTTATGGAACTTAAATCGGTATATCAGTAGCGTTAAAACTAGTAATAGAGATATACAAGAATATTTTGTTTTAGCAGTAAATGAATATTATAACAAACATTGGTTCATTATTCAAAAACATCCAAAACTGTTATGGATGTTACTTTGTGCATGTAGTTATGATGGTAAAACAAAATTCTATCATGAATGGATTGGTAATAAAAAGAAAACTGGCACTACTGATAAAAAAGTAAAATTCTTAGCTAACTTGTATCCAACTAAAAAAATGAGTGATATTGAACTATTAGCTCTTAAGTATTCTGATAAAGAAATACAAGAATTAGCGAAGGATTTAGGATGGGACAAATCAGAAATTAATAAACAACTAACATGACATTAGTTATTTATTAACTTATTTAATGCATAAAGTGATAAATTTAATGCTAATTGTGCATCTTTTTTACAAGAATATGTGATATTATTTATGGTTACTGATTTTGCATTTGAGTTATCTCCACCAAGTCTTTTTCCTTTTCTATTATTAGACATAATAGTTCTTGTTTCAATAGATACAACTCTATTCATAGTAGTAATGGACCGACTTTTCTTTAGGAGATTGGCTTTTTCAACACCATATATTTCTTCATATGTTTTTCCTTTTATACATGTGGTTTTGCCTTTATTTTTATTAGATATACCTTTTCTTGCTATACTTAATTTTAATTTATGTTCAGCAGATTTAGGACCAGTTGATACGCCTTTTTGAGTTAACGAACGTTTAATGTTTGATTCTATAGACTGTTTACGACCGTTGTGTGCTTTACTAAGCGCTTCACTTCTTAATCTACGTGACATATCATATAGTTTTGATTTTGGTATATATCTTTCTTGGAAAGAATTAGATGAAAACATCATATTTAATGCAAATATCATTTTATATCTATATTCACCTGTTGTCATTTTTGTTAATAATAGGTGGCATATATAATGCTCTCGCGCTGACAAACTAACTAAATTGTCTTTTGAGTTATCACCATTTAATGATTTTGGAATTATATGATGCTTTTCTGTATAATAATTATTATTAAGTCTTGACTTTGCTGATAAAATTATGTTATAATAATATATAGTATATTTATTTTGGATGAAAATCATATGGAAACTCCGTTAGAAAATAAATGCATGTATTGCAATAAAGTATATAAAAATCCTAATACTTTATTTATCCATGTATGTGAACAAAAACGTAGAGCATTAGCACAACATGAAAAACATGTTGTTCTAGGATTTGATACATATAGAAAATTTTACAAAGCAACACAAAATATAAATCATGAAAAAACTTATGAAGAATTTTGTAAAAGCCCATACTATAATGCATTCGTTAAGTTTGGTAGTTTTGTAAGTAATGTCAAACCATTATACCCAGACAACTTTATTACATATGTAATAAACAGTGGGGTTAAACTAGATCATTGGTCTAGAGATGAGTTATATGATAAATACGTGGTTGATTTGATTAAAACTGAAAATGTAGAAACCGCCCTCACTAGAAGTGTAAATCATATGATTGAATGGGCGGATACTAATAATTCAGCATGGAATCATTACTTTCTATATGTAAGCTTGTCTCGTGCAACCTACGATATTAAAGATGGAAAAATTAGTCCTTGGCTAGTTTTAAATGCACCATCTGGCAAATCATTATTGAAAAAACTCAACGATGAACAATTGTCAGCAATTGGTGTTGTTATTGATCCACAATACTGGATGCACAAATTTAAAAAATCACAACCCGACTTAGAATTAGTTAAACAAATAATCAAGGAATCAAACTTATGATTGAAGAAGATAAAATTCCTGTAGATATTTCCATTTTTGTGACCGAAGATGATAATAGTGTTTATGTAAAATTTACTGGATTTGATTGTATTGAATCAGCTGATGATTATGCAGACCACCTATCTAAGTATCTTCCACTCATGCTTTTTGAATCAAAAGTAGTACATTAATGGATATAGATATAGATTTTGCAAATAGGCAATTTGCATTAGAAAAAATAAAACATATAATAGCAGTAAGACAAACAGACACAGATATAGTAACACACAATACAGGTGTGTATTTTCAAAACATTCCTCATAACCCAGTTAATAATTTTTCAACAATAGATTATAAAACTGCGGAACAACGAGGTTATTTTAAAATTGATTTCTTAAATGTTCACATATACAATGACATTAAAGATAACGATCATTTACTTAAACTGATGGAGACTGAACCAATATGGGACCTACTACAAAACGAAGAATTTGTAAATCTATTATTTCATTTGAACGGACACGTAGACATTCTACAGAAGACATTGCCGACTTCCGTGGAACAATTAGCTGCCGTCCTGTCAATGATACGACCAGCGAAACGCTATCTGATTGGGAAAGATTGGAACACTATAATGAACGAGGTCTGGGTAAAACCGGATAACGGAGAATATTATTTTAAACATAGCCACGCAATTAGCTACGCAATGGCAGTTATAGTTCATATGAACTTACTATGTGAAAAATTATCTAGTGTTTCTGACTAAGGTTATAGATTTACGTTTTACACGTTTGATTGTTAGGTCCATTAAATTAACTACTGGACCTAAAATTATTCGCACATCTTTACTATTGAAAGTTTTAACTGCATATGCAAATGGTATTAATTGATCACGACAAAATATAGATATAGGAAATTGACGATTGGATTCCCACCACCATATCTCACCAATTTCTATAAACGTCGTCTTTTCTTCTTGTGTCTTTATACAATTTAAATCATAAAAAGTTGTAACAAATTGATCTTGATTTATAATTATACCAATATATTCGTTATTGCCATATGTTAGTACACTTATAAATGGTAAATTATGCTCTATGTTATCTCGTAATGTAGTCATTGATGTCCAAGTAATTCCTATCTATTTATCATATACAATTTCGATAAATACTATATTCAAAGGATTTACCAGATGCAAAAAATAATAACTTATTTATATACAAATAGAATACAATTACTGGCTGGTCTGGCAGGTTTTAATGTGGAGTATACCAACGTGTATCAAAGAAATGTAAAAATATATAGCGGTATAGATAATACCCTAGAATTCGATATAAAGAATGCTGATCAGAAAAGAGTTGACCTAACAACACTGACTTTATTATCACTTAATGTAATGGACATCAATGGAAATGGATTACCTAATAGTCCTTATACATTAACTACAACTGCAACCAAAGGTATTGCAACAGTTATTATACCAGCCGTTGATTTAGAATTATTAACACCACAAACCCTGCAATATAGCGTTACTGCATACCAAGGAGCAACGCCAGTTATATTGTATACTGATAGTCATTTTGGTGCATTAGGTAACCTAGAACTAATCGGAAGTGCAGTGCCAGTTACAAAACCAAACCGAGTATTTGATTCATTTTCAGGTGAAATTGATTACATGGGCAATGTTCTAAATCATAGTAGCGCAATACCAGCAAAATATTACGAAGCTATACCAACGACTAGCCTTAACTTCTCGGTAAGTTGTACCGATTTTGTCGGAACTATATATCTAGAAGCTACTACAGATCAAACAATATCAGTAGAATCTTTTAGAAATTCTCCACAATTACAATCATGGACAACTAATACACCAACAACTTCATCTATAACTTTTAGTGCAATTCCAATAGGTGATTATTGCTACTTCAGAATAGTATGGCATAATCCATTACACGGGTTTACTTATGGTCCAAATTCACCATATAATCCAGGATTTACCAATAATTCAGGGTTAGTAAATAACGTTACAGTTTCTTAAGTTATTCATTGACATTCGTTTAGTATTATAGTATAATACTTAAATGTCAATGATACCAGATACCTTAAAATTATACTTACCAGCTAAACAAAAACTAACCCCTAGCGGTTGGATTAGCTTTAACGCAGTCTGCTGTGCAGATAACAGAAATCGTGGAGGATTAATAATAAATGAAGGTAATGCGATAAGTTATTCATGTTTCCATTGTGGATTTAAAGCAAGTTGGCAACCAGGTAGACAACTTAGTAAAAATATGAAACAATTTATGCGTTATCTGAGTATACCAGATAACGTCATTAATAAACTTAGTTTTGAAGCAATTAAACTTCTTAATGAATATACTACTAATACATCTATACAACTATTACCAACATTTAATAATAGAGCACTACCATTAGATGCAGAACCAATAACAAACTTTATTAAGGATGTCCCTGATAAATTGTTACCAGTATTAAGTTATATCCATTCTAGAGGACTATACCTAGAAGATTACAACTTCCATTGGACTCCAAAAACAGGTTTTAATAATAGATTAATAATACCATTCTACTATAAAAATAATATAGTAGGGTATACCGCTAGAGCAGTCAATGAAGATAAAACTAGATACCTATCTGAACAACAACCTGGTTATGTATTCAATATTGATAAACAATTTGATGACAGAAAAATTGTCATAGTATGTGAAGGACCACTAGATGCAATAAGCATCGATGGATGTGCTTTACTAGGATCGGAAATAAAAGAACAACAAAACTTCCTACTTCAAACTATTCATAAAGAAATAGTTCTAGTACCAGATAAAGATAAAGCTGGTCAGAAAGTAGTTCATCAAGCATTGGAATATGGCTGGTCAGTTAGTATGCCAGACTTCCCAGATGGTATAAAAGATATCAATGACGCCGTAGTTAAACTTGGCCGATTAGCTACACTTTACTTAATAGTAAAAGCAAAACAAACCAATTCTCTTAAAATACAACTACGAGAAAAACAATGGTTTAAAACCTAACAAGGATGTTAGGAACAAATTTAAAGGATTAAATATGAAACAAAATTACAACTACGATTTGAACATCCAAAAATTATATTTGGAAATGATGTTGGCAGATGCAGAAACATTTGTTAGATGTCAATCAATATTTGATCATGCACTATTTGATAGAAAATTGCAAGAACCAGCAGAATTTATCAATACATATGTGGAAACATTTAATGTATTACCAACCTATGAAATAGTAAATGCCGCTACCAACTCATCTTTTAAACAACCAGAAAATCTAAAAGAACAAAACTTTGATTGGCTATTAGTCGAATTTGAAACATTTACAAGACATAAAGGTCTAGAACGAGCTATCCTAGAATCTGCCGATATGCTAGAAAAAGGCGACTATGGCTCAGTAGAAGATAAAATTAAAAAAGCTGTACAAATCGGGTTGCAAAAAGATATGGGTACAGATTACTTTGCTAACCCACGTGCACGTCTATCTAAAATCAAAGATAAAAATGGACAACTATCTACTGGTTGGAAAGCAGTAGACGAAAAACTATTCGGAGGTATGAATAGAGGTGAACTTAATATCTTTGCTGGTGGGTCTGGTGCTGGTAAATCATTATTCCTAGCTAATCTAGGAGTTAACTGGGCATTACAAGGACTTAATGTAATCTACCTTACTCTAGAACTTTCTGAAGAACTAGTATCTATGCGTATAGATTCTATGATGACCGGTATCCCAACCAGAGATGTATTCAAGAACATAGACGATGTAGAAATGAAAGTCAAAATGATTGGCAAAAAAGCTGGATCATTACAAGTAAAATACATGGCTTCCGGTAAAACTTCTAATGATATACGTTCTTATCTTAAAGAATTTGAAGTAAAAACAGGTAGAAAAGTAGATGTTCTTCTAGTAGATTACCTGGATTTACTAATGCCAATCAGTAAAAAAATATCACCTGCTGACTTATTCATTAAAGACAAATACGTTTCAGAAGAACTTAGAAATTTAGCAGTTGAAAAAAATTGTATCTTTGTTACCGCTTCACAGTTAAACAGATGTCTTTCTTTATCTACAATAGTGGAAGTTAATGGCATATTAACTCCCATCAGTAATATAAAAGTAGGGGATTTTATAACGGCTAACACAGAATGTGTTCAAGTATTGGAGGTATTACCAATTGTAAAACAACCGGTGTTTGAAATTACTACTAAATCTGGTAAAAAAATAAAATGTAGTGCAAAACACAAATTTCCAACTTTTACCGGATTACAAACACTTGAAACAGGGTTAAAGATAGGCGATAAACTAATAATAAAAAAATAAAAAATGTATAGTTTGTGTCGCAGTGATAATAATAGTATTTAAGGAAACAACATATGAATACTATATATACTAGTTCTAAAGCATTACATAAATTAAATTTATCTCAGCATCAAATTGATATGATCAACACAATAGAATTTGAAGAACATAAACGCCAATGGTTAATTAGCAAAATACAACAATATACAAAATATAATTACCCATTAGAAGTATTAGTTAGAAACTATGATAAAATACTATTATTGGGTAGAGATTCGTCAAGTATAAAATCATATATAACTAGATTTGGTGAATCTTTAGGGATGGAACTTTTTAATAAAAAAGTGAAAGATACTACAGTTACTAATGAAAGATTAATAAGAACCTTTGGTGAAGAATTAGCAAATAAAATTAAACATAAAAGAAGTGCATGTATCGAAGTATATATTGAACGACATGGAATAGAACTTGGCACACAAAAATGGAACGACTATTTAAAAAATAGAAAGATAGCATATCAAAATAAACGTGAAGCTGGTCATATCTACCCAAAATATACGCTTGAATATTATAAAAAGTTGTATGGTGATATAAAGGGTAGTGATATATATTATAAAAAAATAAATTCACAACGGTATAAAGTATCAAAGGCATATTACATAGACCAATATGGCCCGATAGATGGACCAATCTTATGCAGGAACAGCAAAGACCACAGCAGTATTGAGTATTTTATAAAAAAATATGGGGATATAAACGGTGTTATTCAATATAACAATCATAAGAATAAAATGAAAATAGTAGCTAGCAAAAAAACGTACATTTATTATTCTGAAATGAGTTATGCATTTTTTAACTCTATAAAAGACATTATATTAGATTTGCAATATTACGGGCCAAATGAACTAAAATGGGCAGTTAAACCAAATGAATTTATAACTCAGGCATTGATATGTCCAGATTTATTTTATAATGGAAAGATTATAGAATTTAATGGAGATGTTTTTCATGGCAATCCTGCGTTATTTTTAGATGAAGATTGTCCACACCCATTTCAAAAACATTTAACTGCTGCTAAACTACAAGAACTAGACAATAACAGATACAAATATTTTAATAAACTTGGATATGATGTATTGGTTATTTGGGAAAACGATTACAACAATAATAAAGAAAAGGAATTAATAAAATGCATACAATTTTTAATGAACAAATAAATGAATGGGATGAAATAGTATCAATTACATATGTTGGTATGGAAGATACTATAGATATAAACGTAAGTGGCGACAAATTGTTTTATGCAAACGAAATTCTCACTCATAATTGTGCAGTTGATGAAGTAGAATTTGACCACTCTCATATATCAGGTGGACTTTCTAAAATACAAACAGCTGATAATGTATTTGGTATCTTTACTTCTAGAGCAATGCGCGAACGTGGTAAATATCAAATCCAACTTATGAAAACTAGAAGCTCTTCTGGTGTAGGTCAAAAAATAGATTTAGATTTTAATATCGATTCACTTAGAATTACCGATACAGAAGATATGGAATTAGGTAATATGAGTGGCACACAATCTACTGGATCAGCACTCCTTAATAGTATTAAAAGTAGAGCATTCGTTGAACCAAATGATGGCAATGATGCTCCTAAAATAAAAGCTGATGTGCAAAGTTCTAGACTAAGAGATCTTATTAATAACCTTCCTAGTAATGAATAATAATGAATTTATATATAAAGCAAAAATATATCTGCCTAAAACAGATATAAATAAACCATCAACATGGCTTACTGATTTATATACATTAGAACAATGGCTCAATCAACATATCGGAATACATATGCAAGATTGGGCCTATGTCAAAACCAGAGATAACCTTACCATAGGTTTCAAAAAACCTGAACACAAAACTTTCTTCCTAATATATTATGATAAATAGTAGTATGAAAATGAATGAACTACTATCAGAAAATATAGATATCAATACCACAAAACCACGCAACAAAAAATTGCGTGGTCCTGTTCCAGATTGGCCACCAGAGCAAGATTCTGATACATATCAAGCACCAGATCGCAAAAATCTTGATTATAAATCAGTCACTAAACGCATCCCGCAATTAACCGCTGCTTCTGATAAATTGGCTGCAGGAGAGATAGATAGATATGAATATCAACGATTAGTAAATAAACATAAACCAGTTTCATCATATGATGCCCTTCCAGATTCCGCAGATGATGAAACTATCAAACAATATCTACGCCCCGACGCTAGAGACCCAGATAAACTTAATAAAGTAGGCAATCAAATTCCAGACGGTGCTCCAGTAGAACTACGATTAGATATCCCAGCTTATACCTCTAGCGGTACATGGGTGGTTGCAGTTCACGGCCCAGGTGTTAGTTCTCCTCTTGCATATAGAGCAACCGCTATCGCTAACGATATATCCTTTAGACTCCCAGAAAAAAGCGCACACTATATTGCTAGAAATATGAACGCTAAAGGTGAAGTACAAGATAAAACACCTATCGCTACAATTAAAGGTAAATGGGAAGAAGCTACTCCAGCACAAGCACGTGCAGAAGCAGAACAAGCACTTGCGTCTTCAAAATCAAAAAATCCACAATGGATTCAAATTGGTATGGACCCAGAACGCCATTCCTATTTTTACGATAGAAAAACAACACAAATCGGTAACCACAAAATCCATAGACCAGTAGAATCAGGTTCTCGCGTTATTCAAGTCGGCAGCTTAGTGTTCCTTAAAGATCCAGTCTACGGTGACTTCGACACCAAAATGTACGAACTATCTATTCAAGAAACTCTAAAACAAATAGACGAAGAAATTATTGCTGAATTATCTTTCCATGGATCAAAATGTACCCAAGATTGCTCCGGTCATAAAGCTGGGTTTTCATGGGAGAAAAAACATAATCAAAATGTTAGACAACAAACTCCTAGTAATAGCTTTAATAACGGTACTCAAATAGCTACCGATATGCGAGGAAAAGGTAGAATTAATGCCATCGGTTCAAATATCAAAAATGATAAAGGCCAATTTACTAAGTTCCAACAAATACCAAGATCACAGTATACAAGACCAACACAATAAGCGCAAAATGAAAATTTATGAATTAATAGAATCATCTGACATATACTATCATGGAACTGATGCAACTTTTTCAAAGTTCTCTCATGTTCCATCTGGACATATTGGTTTTTATTTTACTAAAAGTTTTGATGAGGCACAAAAGTATGCTAGATCACATACAGGTAGAGTTATAAAAGCTGTACTAACAATGAATAATCCCGCTACACCTGAAGCTGTTGAACATGCAGTCAACCAGGCACATGGCGGGAATCCTAGAAAAATGATAAGGGAAATTTTACAAAAACAAGGGTTTGATAGTATAATAAGACCTGGTGAAGTAATAGTATTTGAACCAGAACAAATTCATATAATATAACTTACGACCACTTTAATAAAAACCAATTCAGTTCACTCTCATTATTGAATTGGAATCTATTGTATCCATTTCTAGTGGTGTGCTTGAATGTATCAACACACCATTCATCCATATCGTTATACATACTACCAGAATATGATACCGGTGTACTTTCTATATAATGACTATATACATACATATTTAATTCAGATCTTACAACTATCATAATAACTCTATCAATTTTTCAATAATTTGATTGTATCACAATTAGTTAAATATCTCAAATTTCATACTCAATCTACTATCCAATGCTTACCACTCTTACGTAACTTAATCTCTTTTGTAATAAACTTTGATAACTCAGCAGAATGATAAAAATCATTATCAGTGTATTGATTAACAAAATATCCTACTATAGCAGGTAACTCAGTAGTAGCAGTAAAATCACCATCTATACCAATAGCAAACTTATTAATATCATCTATATCAAGCTCAGTTATTAACTTCAATATAGTATCACGCCATTCTACCGCTTGCTTATTATGCTCAATGTAATTCATTCCATCCTTCTTAGCACGATCATAATCAATTTCATCATCATCAGTTACATAACCAAGATCATATAACCAATACCCACCATCTAACTTCTCCAACTTAGCTACCTCAGGAACTATAAATTCCCTGTCAACAACTTCTGCTATATCCCTCAATAAATACCTTATCTCAGATTCACTCGTATACTTAATATAATTGTTGTTCTTATCAACTGCTCCAATAGTCATACTATCCTTATCAGGATTGTCATTGTATACTTGCGGATTTAACTTGAATAATCCATTCAACTTCCTAGAAGCATTTACACTATCTGCCCAATCTACTACCTGCTTACTAAAACCAACCGGTGCATCAGATGGATATACCGAGTTCTGTACTCCTAATGCTATAGAACCATCATCAGCATTTACAAATGGCTTAATCAATATCCTAGCATACGGATCTTCTATCTTTAAATCATCCGCTCTTATTAAATACGCAACAACAGAACCCTCGGCTATCTCTATAGGAATATATTCACGAAATCCCCCAGTGTCAATGTTCATACAACTTGCCCACCTACGATCAGTACTCATACTTCCAATATCATCAGGATGCCTAGAGATTACTACCATTAACTTTTTACGATACTTCGGATTAACCGCACTAGCCCTCACAGGATCATTCGTGAACTTCTTTAATAAACTAGCATCTACTATACCATCAGCAATGCCATTACTTAATAACTTCCCAATAGAACCAGTTACATCAGCTCCTCGAAAAAAATTACCAGTCATGTACGATGCACGTGTATATGGATTCATTACACACCCAGACCGACTCAATGCATTCAATATATCATCTTCATGCTCTACCGTGTTGTTTGCAACATCTTCTCGCCACTTGGTGATGATGTCTTCTTCATTCCTAAATGCAACTTCTATCGGTACCTTCTTATACTCTCTTCGAAATGCCTTACCTTCTAAATACCCAACTCTATTAGTGTTCCAACCAATACCACCATTTATATTCCCAATCTTCCATAACGCATCTTCAACAACTTCCTGATACTTCGATTTAACTTCAGCTGCCTCTGGTAACTCACCATTGTATTCAATGTATATACGATATCGATTTCCAAAAACTCCAGCCCAACGATGTCGATCATAATTTAAATTCTTTAATTCACTATATAATCTACGCTTCTGATCTTTCGTCAATCCCTCTTCTAATCTACTAAATATCTCTCGTAATTTCATATTACTATTTATCCATACATCAATTTCAAACACCTTGAAAAAATTTTTCCCCCGCGAAAATTTTGAAAACGAATTCTATTTTATACAAAAGGTTTTAACATACCATTTTTTCATCCTCAGAGGAAAAATTTTTCCGCCGGATTTTTTATAAGGTACTTAACGATTTAGGGGACTTGCTTTTTAGAAAAGATAAATATGAATGTAGCTCGCGGATTGCCGTCCCAACTACTTTAATACTTTAGAGGAGTATCAACATGAATATTTATCAAACTACAACTAAGCATTGTCCAAAATGCAATACTACTAAACCTACAACAGAATTCTATAAAAATAATAACAAAAAAGATGGATATAAGGTTCAGTGTAAACAATGTAACCATACCTACCAATAGCATTTGCAACTACCGAAGAAGAAATAATGTTGATAAATCATTATACCAACCTTAGACCACTGTGGGCAAAAGATAATATCGTTAAAGGCGATAAACTAACAGAAGATGTATTACAACATCCTATATATAAATCTATACTCAATGCACGGTCTACCAAAATTTTCTAAATTCAACGAAAAAAAAATTTTCCAGGAATTTTTCAAAACCGTTTTCTAATACTACCAACATTCTTTTAAGGGGTGGGGGGCAAAAAGGTCTACCAAGATTTTTCACTAGGCGCGTAAAAAATTAGGGGGAGTTACTTACCGGCGAATGGGGCTGTTTTTCTACATATAAGGCTCTTTTTAAAAGAGTTCTTTTAGAGTAGAAATTAAAATAGAAATAAATTGAAAAGAAAATGAATTCAAAATCAAGAAGTTTTTCACGCGCTCGATGAAAAAAATAAGTAAGTTCTTATTTACATGATCACCCCCCCCTCGATAAGTAAGAACTTACTTAAAAAAATAAGTAAAAAAATATTTAAAAAAATAAGTTACGCATTACGATAAAAAAATAATGAATAACTTATTTACCACGCTCCCCCCCTCTGAAAATAAGGAACTACTTACCGAGGATTGTAAGTAGCTCCTGATTGGATTAGTTAAGGAAGTGCTGAACAGCATACACTGCTGTCGTCAACACTGCTATAACCAAAAGACCGCCCGCGATTAAGGCAGTCATTACTACATCATCCCTTAGAATGTCCCACGCTATTGATAAGTAGTTCATTACTTTCATATAGTAACCTCCCCCTTATCGCTCATCTTGATAACATCAAGCACTCGAATACCATCGAGTCTTAAGTCACTCATTAATTCCCCATAATCGGCTTGGGATACTTCGTAATAACCCTCGTCTTCTGTAATCACAATATAATACATTTAAAGCTCCTGTAATGCCCGTTAAGGCTTGATAATGGTCTAGGCTATACAATCGCATAGCCTAGAGTGTAAAAGTGTCGCTATGAGCCTTGTAAGCCCATAGACATAAACAATGGACAATTAGCTTGTAATATATTAGGCATTGCATCTAATATAAACCTAGTTTTAAAGATACCGTTCGATAGCTGAATGCTACCATTAAATAAAGGCACTAAGCCTTGATATGTGTCTATAGCGGTATCACTATAGACTGAAATAGCGTTAAATGAATCTGCTTGTACTACGCTTAAAATTGCCATTGTCTTAATCTCTCTCTTTTCAGGTTTATAAAAGATAGGCTTACATTATGTAAGCCTATCAAGGTTGATTAGATTGTTTGTTTATTCGCGGTTAAGTTAATAACATTATCTAATTTTACTATTCTAACAAAGTCATCATGCTCGACTTGATTAGTTACATTAAATACCGTTCCACTTGTATCTAGTAAATCTCTAGCACCGCTAGGCGTCATTAATACTGCGATTGCCTCGCGATTTGATAACTTACCATTTAATGTAAATTCTACACTAGAACAATCGTTCCAATGTAGTGCAAGGTAATAATCATCTTTAGTATTATGTTTAGCTAAGCTATAACATTCATCGGTATGATGCCAAAATGTTTTACCTTTTACCCATTCACCTGTAAATTCATCTGTTTTAATCGTTCTTAACACTCGATTTACATACGGGTCTGTATTATCTCGCAAGTTATTAAATAACATAATGCTACCCGTTGAGCGTTTCATTGCTATATTGGCTTTACGATTACCCGCAGATAATTCTACTGGCGTTAATATCTCAACATTGCCAATAGTAGCACCGCGAGTATTTGCTAATAAATCTATTAAATCTTGTTTATTCATTTTATAATCTCAATTAAGGTTAATAAGGTTTATTTGATATAGCCCACTCAAGGTAATGAATAACCCCATAGGCGATAATCCCGAATTGTTAAAGAGCAGATAAAACATAAAACATAACTTAGGATTCACACTATACAGCAATAAAATTTTATTGCAAGATTTATTTTCACTTGATTAAAACCTTACAAAATATCAGGTAATAAAACCTTACAATTTAGTAGGTAATTGCATTCAAAATATAGTCATAAATCACTTATTACCCGAAAACCAAAAAATGCTCACTACGGCACGATAAAAAAAAAAGTAATACCAGAATAAGGCTTAAATCATTATCGAGCCACCACGGCAAAAAACGCATTTTTCAGATTACATTCACTTATAACTTATTATGACATGCTGGATTAAAATTTTTCTTGACTTGATATCAAGTTTATGTTAGCACTTGCCTAGCAAAAATTTCTATTGACTTGCCAGTAAATCTATGCTAGGACATAATTCCCCTACTAAGTAGTTGGTTATTATTCTGGTAAGCACTGACTTAACTAGGTAAGTAGTTACTGAACTGCTTCAGTTGTTACTTACTCGTGGCTGCGACTTCTGTGTGTTAGTCAGTGCTTCCTTATCATTGGCTGCGATACCCTGATTCAGTCAGTGCTTACTGAACTGCACCGGCAAAATAAAAGCCGGCATTGCCGGCTTTCGGTGTTTACTTCCCGACTAGGCGGGACACTGATACAATGTGTCCCTTATCGTTCCGCTGGGCGGTCGTTCCCGTGTCAGGGGCGAAACATTGTCCCGCTAGTGCGTGGTCGGCTGGTATGGCATCTAATACCATACTAGATACTAAGAGCGTGGCATCAGGGGCAAATACTCCGCCAAAGTCCACCGCTCCCGCTTTGCGGGTAATCACGGGGAAGCCGTGGCGAGTACCAGCTATAACTTCCTCAACCGTAACACGGGCAAGAAACCCGCTGGGTTGAACGGTAATGGCATCAATGCCATCAGCATTGATAGTGATAGCGTGCGGTGTAAGATTGATAAACTGTGTCATGGTGTTGCTCCTGCCCGTGGGCGTAGGTGGTAGCAAGACAGCCTTGCTACCTGAGATTAGTATTATACATGGGTGGGTTGCCCGTGTATACGTGTTATGCTAGCGGGCAATATTGCACAGCTAGCATATATGATTATGCTACTATCACAGCTAGCATTAATCGAATAACCAAGGCATACCTTGGTCGTCGTATATAAAGTCTTCCCCAGTGTCGCGTGGTGCAGGTGCATCTGAGCCAACGTATAAATCCAATGAATTTATATCCATTTTTTCTCCTAGTCCGTAGACCGTTGAAGTGATTAAAATTGTTAAAGAGCGTGTAGTAAACTGCGACTACGGGATATATTCTACCAGCTCCAGCATGGATGTCAACACCTTTTGCAAAATAAATTTAAAGCTAATTTCAGCCCCGCCACGGCACGATTATGGTTAAACAATACCAGAGTAGCACTTACCAGCTAAACGACCAACCACGGGCATTTTTGCCCACTTCCTGCCAGTACCACTGGCATTACCACGGGCATTATCACTTATGGGATTGTATACCTTGATTCAGTCAGTGCTTACTGAACTTCACAGATATAAAAAGGCTGGACAATGCCAGCCTTTTGTGTTAGAATTCAAAGTCCTCGAATTCCATGTCTTCTAAGTTGGTTACTAATCCGTCAAAGTCTTCACTCGATCCTAGGATGGAAGCCATGGTGTAAACTGTTTGTTTATCCACTCCATAGTCTTCTGCTAGACAGTTAAGATAATCTGTTCTATTTTCGTAGCCTTTGTCGGTATAGATGCTCATGATTTAATCTCCGTTTGGGATAATGGTTGAGGGGAAATCCCTCAACCTTGTGATTATTATACAGGGTTTTTTAAATACCGCAAGCTTTTAGAAACTTTTCTTTGTCAAAGCGTGGATTGGCTTGTTTTGCCATTCTAGCAAAATCCTCGGCTGATTGTTTACGCACAGATAGGTCTTGATTGGCTTTAATAATGTTTGCCATTTGAATAAAATGTTTCTTTGAAGGCATTTGTAGCTCCTACATAGTGTGTTTAATGAGTGTATAGTATAACGGTCGGGCGCGTGGCTGTCAAGCGTTATACACAGCTAGCATTATTGCTTTATCAGGTGTAACACTAGCATAAACCCGCTTGTTGTTCCTAGCACCATAGCACTAGCCATGATACCATCTAATATGTTGTGATATGTGTTCATTAGTTTAGCTCCTCTAAATATTGAGCTTGTTCTTGCTCATCCAGAATTGCAGTCACTTCATAATGACTGGTTGATGGGTATTCGTATTCGGCACGTTCTTTGTTGTGTGCGAATACTTCCATTACTGCATCTTGGTCGCACATATTGTCGTTGAAGTGAACATAAAATTTAGCCATTTTGTTCTCCTTTCGGGTTTTGTTGTTGATGTGGCTATTATATACTAATAGCCACGATTGTCAACTTTTATTTTAAAGATAGTTCAAGATTTTCTGCTATCTCTGGGCGGTTAAATATCAACCACTTAGCAAACTTCATTGTTTGTGCGGAACGGGCAAACGAATGTGGAAACGCTCGACTAGGCTCTCTAATGTTGGTAAAATATTCTTGTACTTCCTCACATGGATACCATCGGTTAGCGTTATCGGTGTTGCCAATTCTTCTTAACTCTCTCCAAGATAATGTTTTCATTACTATTCTCCTACTATTATATAAGTGTTATAAAGATATGTTACAGCATTACTTAAAATAATGCCAATACAAATTATATCGACAAACCATTGACTAAATACTAGCATAATTCATTATCCTCTCTAGTGTCAAATTCTTCGCCTACACCACGAACAAAGTGATCCCTATGCAATACCTCAGTTATGCGATTAAAGTCAGCCATAGGCAATTTTAACGTGCCTAATAACTCCTCTCTAATGTCGTTGAGTATATGATGAATAGATAGTTTATTATCTTGGTAATCATAAAATACTTCTAAGCCCCCAATGACTTTGTGGAAATCACTGGTTAAGTATCTGCCTGTATTGTTTTCGTTCATTTTGTTCTCCTTTCGGGTTTTGTTGTTGATGTGGCTATTATATACTAATAGCCACTATTGTCAAATATTAATCTATGAAAAAATCATAGTCTTTATCAAATTCTTCCTCTGCCCAAGGTGCGTTGAAGTCTTCTTCATACGCTTCGTACTCTTCATACTCTTCAAAACCTAATACTTCTTCAATCATTGCTTTTACTCCTTTCGTTGATGTTGGGATTATTATAGGGGCTTCCTTGCCCCTTGTCAATACCTTTATGCAAATAAATTTTCGTCATATCTCACGAGATATCCTCTCGTGCCGTTCATTGCTTTGAATACCATTGTATCCCCTACGATACATTCGTATCCACTATCTTTTTTGGTTACAGTCAAACCAGCTTGTCTTAGCTGTTTGATTGTTTGTTGTGTAACTGATTTAGTCCAAACTCTTGAAGTATATTTTATCATTTTATGATGCTCCGTGATGGTTAGAGCCAATCTCTAACCTTGTGACTATTATACAGGACAATAGCCACTTGTCAAATTTTATTTTAATCTAAAATTGAATCTGCGAATACATTTATTTTCTTGCCTTTGTAGCTTATATTGGCTGTACCATGATTACCAAAAGAGCTGTAATAATTTACTTTTCTGGTAATATCCTGGCCTTTTTTATTTTTCAAAGTTATTGTATCTTTAACACCATTAGTGTAATTGATCCAGCGTGATCCATTGTTGTTAAGATATAAAGTGCCTGTATACATTGTTTTGCTCCATTGCTGTTTAGTGAGTGGATAGTATAGACTATCCACTCTAGCATGTCAAATCTTTTTAATCATTTTCTATTACAATGGCATTTGTTTGCCATTCATAGCACACATAATATCTTTTACCTTGCCATTTAACTAATCCTGTGGTATCAGTACCAGCTAATACTTGTAATCCCTTAGGGGCGCGTGTCCATTGAAAATGGTGTTTATTCAATCCTGATGAGAATTGGTACAAGTCAAATAAGATATTACCTAGTAATTGGTTCATTGCTTATGCCTCCATTAAATTATCAAGTTTAATGCTTTCAGGACTATCAGCATAGGCAAGTTTTCTAGCAACATCTAATAATAACATTGCTTCATCTCTATGCAAGTTATGATACTCAGCAAACTTGTCAATGCTTATGAAATTGTTTACCCAGTCAAAGTACATCTCAACTAATCGTTCTCTAGTGTTCATCTGAATTGCTCCGTTCTTATTGAATGAGCGTACAGTATACTATACGCTCGTGTGGTGTGTCAAGCGTTATACACAGCTAGCATTAAGCATCCTGCATCACAATGGTGTAGCCGTTCTTAGTCGCTTTGCCGTGCAGTTGTATTTGTGTTTGTAGCATCATTGCATCGGCTGTTTGTTTTACAGTCAAACCACCTCCGCATACTTTAACACATATATTAGGCAATATGCTGTTATCATACTTTGTCACTTGGTTTGCTTTGTTTGTTACTGTAATCATCTGGTTTGCTCCGTTTTGTTATTGAAGCGTATATGATACAGCTAGCATATACGCTTGTCAACTATTATTTTAAACTTTTTACAATTCGTTCTTCTAGTTCAGGTAGCATACCTTCACACACCTGTAATACAATGCCTCCGCCATATTGTTTGTTATGAAATTTACGACCGCCTAACTTGTTACCACGTTTGATTGCCACTTCATAACTTGCCTTTTCATCTTCTTTGATGAAGTTCAAGAAGTGACATACATGACGAGAATTGCCATTGATGTCTGCGGATACTCTAGTGAATTCGATTGCCATTTTGTTTGCTCCGTTTTGTTGTTGATGTGGCTATTATACAGAACAATAGCCACTTGTCAATAATTATTTGTATTCTAAATCGTAATTAACTAATATCCATTCCGATGTTGGATATTCCAAGTAATCTTTTAATTCTTGCTCGTTTTCAGCATAGTAAAAGATATTATTATCTGGTATGCCATAATTGTCAAGTTCATTTTCTTCATCATTTTGACCAAATGATACATAACCAGTATAATGTACTCGTTCTGCTTCTGGATGGAATGTTTCATCCCCCCAATAATACTCGATTGTTGCCCCGATTGCTTTCATGTTTGTTACTCCGTTTTGTTGTTGATGTGGCTATTATACAGGACAATAGCCACTTGTCAACATCTATTTTTTCCAGATATGTTTTATCTGCCATTTCTCGACTATTGGCTTGCCATCCCAATCTTCGCCAATGGCAACATAGGCAACAGTTTTCTTGACATTAGCAAATCGAACACTACCATCACATACTGCGATCTCATGAGCAAAGCCATTGCGAATTCCCCAATCACCTTGTCTTGGGGCATCACCTGTGCTTATTCTGTATTCAAATCTGGTTTTGAATTCTGGGATAATGAATTCACCGATTGCATCTAATGATTGAAAGTATGACATTTTGTTGCTCCATTGTGGGTTGAATAAGGATATATTATAAACCTTATTCAACCACTGTCAACAATTATTTTTTTATCTTATAACATTCAGCAACACGCAATTCTTTACGCTTACCAGCATCAGTCGATTCAAATAAGGCCATATCACATGATTGTTTATCAGTATAATAGGTCGATTGTACTTGACCATTATAAAAGATCAATAATAAAAGATAACTCATTGCTCGACTTCCTCAATATCAAAGTCTAAAATATCTTCACCTGTATTATTATCTAAACCACACCAAATGGCTTCTGTTACCCAATTTCTAAGATTGCCCATTCTATCATCACATTTAACAGTGATGGTCATTGTATATGTTTTTAGTTCTTCGTTCATGTTATTTGCTCCGGTTGTTAGTATGTGTGTATCATAACACGCGCGTATAGGCGTGTCAATCAATATGTACAGCTAGCACTCTTACTTCTTTTTAAGTATTATCAATAATAATACTATAACAAAAATGGCTTGTCCACCAATGCCTTGTCCCAATAACACTACACCAAGTAATGCCAAGAACAGTATAATTATGAATTCAATAGCGAATGATATGAAGAAAACTATACCTGCTATTATTAGTATCCAAAATAGTATTACTGCCATGTTATATACTCCTATATGTGTGCTATGCGGGCTATGGTAATATGTACAGCTAGCATTGTTATAATATGGGGCTAGTATAACCTAGCCCCAATTGTATGTCAATCTAAATCTTCTAAATCTGGGTCATAGACTGTGATATAAGTATCATCTTCAAATGGTTCTTCTGTTATGATATAACCAATGCGATTGGCTAATCTATAACCAGATTGAAGAACAGTTGGTTCATAATCTGGCACATAAGTCCATACACGATTAGGTTCTGTATTAGCAATAGATAATACATATTCCAATTCATCACCAGAGGTTTCAAACATACATCCAGCTAAACTTGCATTGTCGTCTAAATGGTTTACAATGGGACGATACTTTTCTTCAAACTCATCATATGTTATTTCATATTGCTTCATACTAATTGCTCCGTTGTTGTTGAATATGTGTCCATTATATACTAATGAACACTATTGTCAAATCTTTATTAATCTTTTTTACAATCACATACTTCATGAATATATCCACAAGTATCACAATGGGTTTCACTTGGGTCTGCTTCATCTTCAAGATAATCATCTTTAATCCATTGTGGTACTATGTCCCCAAATCCCTCGATATCTTTTGGTGTTAGTGTATAACCAAATTCAATATTGTCAACATCAATTAAACATACATCTACATCTGCATCATTGACATAATCAGCCATGCCACCCTTTACTATAATAACTACTCTTTTATTCATCTTGTCTTGCTCCGTTCTCGTTAAGATGTGTCTATTATAAACTATTGAATAAGGTTGTCAACAATCTTTTTCTGCATTATCAAGCTCAAATCTACAAAAATCCGCAACCCCAGCCTCATAACCGATATTATAATAATACCAATCTTCTTCTAATATAGTTTCAATGTCTTCACTATAATATCCTTTATCTCTACCATCACGGTAGCCAATACCAAATGCGTAATATTGATTGAATTGTTCCATTGTCTTGCTCCGTTGTTGTTGAATATGGGACTATTATAAACTACTGAACACTATTGTCAACTAATATTTTAGGCAAAAGAAAACCCATATACACTAAGGGAGCAACTTAGCCTATATGGGTTATTCAATGTCAGCGGAATGCCGACTGGCTTTGAATAGCACTACACGGAGCATGGTGTGTGCTATTCGAGGTGATTATAATACCGGAGCAAGGGCATTATAATCAAGGGAGGACAACTTTATGTCATCAATGTTATATTCGTTTGAGTGTAAGACTAGCAACTTTTTTCCATTTATCGTTATCTGGAAATGCTTCTGCTAATTCCGCAGTTTTTGATACAGTTCTTAGTGATAACTTAATTTTATCTTTATTATCTAACACATAATCAACAACCGCTACCTTTGCTTCTTCGGTTAAATTCATTTCATTCAGCATACCATCAGCTACAACTTGTTTAATTCTTAAACTGCGTTCTCTAACGGTATGAATTGTAAGATCAAAATAATGAACCCTATCTTCAAGTGCTTCTAAATGTGGTTTTAATGTTTTACTTCTAATCTTACTAAAATCAATATTAGTAATAAAAATGATACCACCTTTAAATTCAAAAGAATTAGGAATACCTTCCTCACGCAATGAATGGCTATCAAAATGCCAGCTTAAGATTCTTGTCTTGCTAGTATCCAACGCGGATTTTAGCATATTTAACCCACGTTCACTTTGAAACACATCATCACAATCATCAAAAATAATAGCATTTTTAGAATGACGGTATTCATACAATTTTTTATACATACCTAATTCACCAATAGCACCTTTGACGATTTCATATTTTTTTAAACTTTGGTCTTGTGCAATATCAGCAAACATATCATGATATTTTAATACTTTTTCAATACCATGACTTTTACCAATTCCAGCACTTCCTGATACAATCATTGAACGTACTGTTCCAGCTTTAACTGCTCGTGTCATGTCTTCAAGATAATTAAATCGTTCTCTGATACGTTCCATGATTTCTTCATCTGTTTCCACTACTTTTATCATTGCCTATTCCAGTTTTGTTAATATATGGTTATTATAATTTATTGTCAATAATATGTCAAGTGATAAATACACTGCAACAAAAAAAGCCAATCGCGGTGGTGGTACACCCATTGGCATTAACGTCTTTGAGGAGGACATCAACATGGATATTTATATTCCGTACACCTATATTATTAAATTTTTACCAACTGGTCAAGTCTATTATGGAGTTAGTTATGCTAATAATTCTAAAAGAGTTGCTAATCCATCTCAATTTTGGATTTCATATTTTACATCATCATCAACTATACATCAACTAATATCTGCTTATGGTATAGAATCATTTTCTGTTCAGGTTAGAAAAACTTTCAACAATGCTTCAGAGGCACGATTATGGGAACATAAGGTGCTTAGTAGGGTCAATGCTAAAAATAATCCATTATGGTTTAATAATCACAATGGTGGAACTAATTTTGCTAATGCTAAGCTATCAGCAGAACATAAAGAAAAAATAGCACGATCTAGACGAGGTAACCCTCTTTCAGATGAAACAAAACGTAAAATTAGCGAAACACGAAAACAATTAAGTTTACCATCCCCAACAACAGGAACACCACGTTCAGACGAAACAAAACGTAAAATTAGCGAAACACGAAAACAATTAAGTATACCATCACCATTCAAAGGAAAAACACATACAACCGAAACAAAAATAAAATGTGGTAGTAAGAATAAAGGTCGTAAATTATCTGATGAAAATAAACAAAAGCTGTTACTAGCCAATATTGGTAGGAAAATGACAGAGGCTAATAAAAAACTATTATCACAACGGGCAAGTAAAGCAGTGTATTGTGATGGTTTTATTTTTAGTTCAATCAAATTAGCCGCACAAATATTAAGAGTACACATTTCTACTATTCTGAATAGAAAAAAGGCATACCCTTTACGATATTTTAATATAAATTAACACTATCATAAAAAACTATATAAAAATCAATAACTTATAACTAAGGATAATACATTCACTTAAATGACATTATCCTTATAAATCAATGACTTAGTTAAAAAAGTGTTGCAAGAAACTCAATTAGCAGTATCATAGCACCCACATTTCACGTAGGAACGCACATTTTATATAAGTCATTGATTTTATTATTAAACCACATAATAAAGTATATTTTACTATATTGTTCTTATTTAATGTTATTATAGAGAGCCCACTCATCTAAAATGAGTACCTCCACCTACAACGGTAGTATGCTAAGCCTTCCAAAATAAACTCTGATACCGTATGTACACTAAGGTATTTTCATTTACTTGTATCGCAACCAAAGCCACTTCCGTCGAAGTCGAATACTTCAGTTTGCATTACACTAAGACTCTCTATAATAACATATATTAAACCATATGATAAAGCAGTTTGTACACCCTCCGAGACTCGAACTCAGATCTGACAAATTATGAGTTTGTTGTTTTACCATTAAACTAAAGGTGTACAAACTGCTCTACCGGCCCAATTTGTCAGTCATATACCTGACTGACTAAGGTTATATTATACTACTAAATGAAGAATAATGCAAGCACAAATATAAATGCTATTAGATATAGTACTTTGCTTGTTTCTTCTACTACCACGGGCACATTACTCTGTTCTTGCAAATAATGTCTACGTTGAATGCTACACTCTGGAACTCTCATTTATTCTCCTAATAATAACTCAATAGCGTCATCATCTTGCGAATGGACAATGCCATCATCAGTTGATATATAATACCATAATCCCGATAATCTTGCAAACTCTTTTGCTACATCTAAAAATTCAAAGATACTTGCTTTACCATTTACATATACTCGATACATTACGCCTCCTCTACTGTTATTTCTAATGGATAGTCATCTTGAACTATCAACCTACACTTTACTTGTCTACTATTAAAAGTGCTTGGATATATTACCGTATCAATCAAGTCATTGTCAAGAAATATATTCCAAGATCGAACAGTTACAGTATCAGTACTTGGTTCTATGAAATCTTCTGGCTCAATGTCATCGTCTGCGTCTAATATGACAACCTCGCCCTTTTTCATGACACCACTTCCTTTTCTTCTCTTAAGATACGGGCATAGACTTCTTCCCTATGAACTGATACATCTCTGGGTGCAGTAAAACTCAGTTTTGCTTGATTGCCTTGAATAGCAATAAGAGTAACAATTACCTCATCTCCTATCATTATTGATTCACCTACTTTTCTTGTTAAAACTAATGCCATTTTCTTACTCCGTACTGTGTTTGTGTTATTGAGCGGTCGTTATAACCGCTCGTTTCTGTTTTGTCAACTACCAAGAACTATGATATTCAAAAGTCCAGTTGGCTTGGGTAGATTTCTTTAATACACTTCTTAAGAACTTCTTAGTATTTCTTAAATCATCAAAGTACCATTTGTTATAATCGGTATTACCAAAGAAGCAACCATTAGAAGATGGTAATATCTTGTGTGCTAACCATAGATTAGACTTTGGTGCTTCCCATTTATACTTCTCATTATACATCTGTTTAGAAGCTGGAAACTTAATACCAGCTAATATAAAACTAATGCGTTCTTGTAAATCTATTAAATGGTGTTTTTCTACTGTATATCTTGTACAATCATCAATACCATCTTGTACATATTTTACAAACCAATCATGTATCTGATTTGCTTTTCTCCAGTACATTACCTCTGTGCTTATGACATACTCACCATTAATCTTCCTAACAGTATTGATATCACCCATTTGACCAACTAACTTTGGTAATGACTTTAATACTTGTGTAATTACTGCACCATTGCCCCAAAATTGTGATATAAACAATCCCTCTTCTGTCTCCATATCAGGTTCATTTAAGGTATTGAAGTAATCAATATATAACTTCTCTTTTTTCTTATATGCTGATAATGTTTTATTACCAACAAAATATTGATCTAAGCCCATAATACTTTAATCTCCGTCGTTGTTTAAGTTGTAATTAGTATAGCATAATAAAAACACTTGTCAACACTATTTTGATAAATAATAGACAATAAAAAAGCCAATCGTGATATTGCAAGTATCCATTGGCGGTAACGACTGGAGGGTCATCACAATGGATATTTATCCTATACAATCTAAGCATTGTAAAAAATGCAATACCATTTTGTCAATAGATAATTTTCATAAAGACAAAGATAAAAAAGACGGGTTAAAAACACAATGTAAAAATTGTGAAAAAATCCGTAAAAAACTAACATATAAACCAGCTATACCTATTAAACTTCTCACTGTATCATCTGGTTATCATCATTGTAAAAAATGCGATACAACACGTCCTATAACTGAATTTAGTAAAGATAAATCTAAACCCAACGGGATATCTTACACATGTAAATATTGCCGTAAATCATATCAGGATAAGTATCACCCAGAATACTTTCAAAATAATAAATCTAAAAGAGCAGAATATGCTAAAAATAGACGTGCTACTGATCCAATGTATCGGTTTAAAAGCAATGTTCGGTCATTAGTTTATAACGCTTTTTATAAGAAAGGCTATTCTAAAAAATCCAAAACATTTTCAATATTAGGATGTTCTTACGAACAATTTATAATCCATTTAGAAACACAATTTACTGATGGTATGAAATGGGATAATTATGGTGAATGGGTTATTGACCATATCATTCCGTTAGCATCTGCCTTGACTGAAAGTGATATAATAACATTAAATTATTATACCAACTTACAGCCATTATGGGCAACTGATAACCTAGCAAAAAGTGATAAACTAGATTGGATTAAACCATTATAGTAAGAAGTGTCCATTATATACTAATGGACACGATTGTCAACTATTAAAAATGTTTCATTTCTTTAAATTCTGCACCAGTTAAATAAGCGGATACTAACTCAATTCTGTTGTGTATTTCTGTTAGTTTTTTGGTTTCATTAGCAATGACATTTGTTATACAACTTTCCAATTTATCAAGTTTATCCTCTTTATGAACGCAACTTGACCAGCCATAGCATTCAATAATGGTAGTACCGCGATCTGTTATTTCTACTTTAATAGTAGATGATAACTCTCCAACTTTTACTGTTTTAATAAATTTTTTCATTATATTGCTCCAATATGTTTGTTTAAGAAGTGTCCATTAGTTTATAATGGACACCATTGTCAACTACTAATTATTCGATTTCTTCGTCTTCTTCAATCAATCCCAGAGTAATCGCATGACCTTTTAATTCTGAAACTGGTAAATCATTGAAGTAATCAAATTGATCTTCACAGTAAACCTGCTGTAAATCTTCCATTGTCGCACTTGCCAATGCGTGTTCAGCTAATTCTGCTATAATATCATCTCTTTGTTTCATCTTGTTTGCTCCGTTGTTGTTAATATGTGTCCATTATAAACTAATGGACACGATTGTCAAACATTATATTTTATATCTTCTCGCCATTGATGATCTGGTTCAATTATATCACCATTCAATGTAGTGAAACCAATGTCCATTACATCTACACTACTAGGCAAACTTTCACCATAGTAATCAAAGTATTCATAGACATCAACTTTAATCGGCCTAGAACCAAAATCATCGGTTAAATTACACGTTATGACACCACCAGCAATGGCATCAAATACAAATGTACCATGAGAACTTTTTGCTGTTACTAACATATCATTACTCCACTATTTCGTAATCAGTCAATTCAGTATCTAAGATTTCTACACCATCTAAATCTATACCAAAATCATATTCTAAATCACCAAATATGTCTTCTATGGAATGTTTTCCATCGGTATCATATTCAATTCTTGCGGTAATATACATAACCTTTGTAGCCATTATTTCTCCTCATTATATTCTTCAACACTTTCGATTGACATATTACCATACTTATTGGGTTCAATACCACCAGAGTATAATATATCAGTCGCTGTTTCTTCATCTTCTGCTTCTATGATATAGATTTCTTCTACTACTTGCACAATCTTAAAAGTTTTCATTACATGATACCCATTTTATTGCTGAATTCCATAATAACCAATTATCTTCAATATGGTCGGTATTATACGTTCTTTTACCAGTCCTGAAGTATTCAATGATTTCTTCATCATCTACTTTGGCAACATTTTTACTATATGACTTGATAAATGCTTCTTGCATAATAGTCAATTCTTCTACCTTAATCATTTCTATATGAATATCATCTGCATCACACTCAAAATATTTAAAAGCAAATAATTCCTTTAGAATATGATCAAGAGCATCTGCTTCATTATCTGGCATATCTTTAGCTGTCCCAAAGTAACTGCCTTTGAAAAATATATCGTAATCTCTCATTGTCTTGCTCCGTTGTTGTTAAGATGTGTCCATTATAAACTAATGGACACTATTGTCAACTACTAATTATTCGTGTTCTTCGTCTTGGTCTTCTTCCCACATTTCTAAATTCTCGATGATATTAAATTCTTCATCTAATTCAGTTGGTAAGATATCTCTAGCATTCTCTAAACTCTCCCACTCGAAATATGAATTACCTCCCTCATTGGTAAACCATCCAGCAAAACCACAACCAGACTCATAATACTTGGCATCTACTTCATAACCTTGTTCAAATAACTCTACATATATTTCACTAGGTGAACACCATGCTGTATCAAATACCGCTCTTACAGTATAATCAGTCAATTCTAAACCATTGCCTTTATCTAACCATTGTGGCGGTAAATCCTCTATAATTCTAGCATCACATATATCCCACTTCGTTCCCCACTCATGTGTAGTAAATTCATGCCAATCTGAATAACCATATTTCTTTCTATTCGATAATTGTTTAGCTTCTAATTCTTCTTGTTCAGGTGTTCCAGCACCCATACAACCTGCAACCGTTTCAAGCAATTCTTGTGGTACTGGTTTAATGGTTTCACATAATCTATTGTTTCTAATTGCTTCTACAATCAGTTCCATTTTCTTAGGATCTGGATGTGATAATGTTAATGTATTATTGCACCAATTTGGCATTGTCTTGCTCCGTTTATTGTTAAGATGTGTCCATTATATACTAATGAACACTATTGTCAACTATTTTGATAGATACTTTAATCTTGCTTCATGGGCATCATCATAACTGTATTCATGTGTTCCCATTACATAAGGCCAACCAGAAAACGCATTACCATTACCTAAGAACTTTAATACATATTTGCCATTATGTATTTGAACTACAAGAATGTTAGTAATGTTGCGTAATTTCTCTAATGATGATACTCGTTCATCTAAGATACCCTCTGAACTGTTCCAACCCATTGTATTGCTCCGTTTCGTTAATGTCAGGTTATTATACCAAGTTATTCGTTGATGTCAACAAGTTTTAATTCATAAAACATATCTTTTTCTAAATCAACTTCATTATAGTCAATGGCATAATTGTCACCATACTCTTCACCAATGCCATAAAACATTTCATCATCCCAATGAGAGATACGAATGCCCTCACAATCGGCTGGTACATAGACTGCTGTTCTTGCTAATATAGCCTTAATTTTTTCAATACTCATTGCTCTGCTCCTAAACTGAAATTACTAATACCTACGAATTTATACTCATCATACCAATCTGATTGACAACTACAACATTTTACATTGACTGTTGCCATATTGCAATCTAAATCTATACAAGAACTCTCTAAATCATTACTTCCACAATGGGGACAATATATACCACCTTTCTCTACATACTTGTTTTCTTGCTCTTTAGTCAATTTCATTGCTCTGCTCCACTTTGTTTAAGATGTGTCTAGTATAACATACCAGTTCTATTTGATCAACTCATTAAAATTTTTCCATTTTGGAACATACCAACCGTCCGAATCAGAAAGAGTATTGTATAAGTGATCACCTAATTCAATTTCATTGTTCTGCATTGGTACAACAGCTTCATCTTCATCTTCATCTTCATCTTCTTCTGAAGTAAAACATATAGAAAATGGTTGTTTACATTTCTTAAGTTCAACTGCATGTGGGTCTACAAATTCATCTATCGCCCAAAATAAATCAGTGGTATTACCAGCTGATACTAATCCATGATGACTAATGGTATTGTCTGATTGTTTAATTCGAAATGCGTATATCATCGTTCTGCTCCACTTTGTTTAAGATGTGTCCATTATAAACTAATGGACACGATTGTCAACTATTATGCGTAATCATCTAATGTTAAAATATTTAATGTTAAAATATTGTATACGTCTGGATAATCATATCTTACATCATTGACTATTGTTTGTATATCTTTTCTGTGTTTCATTTCTTGATATAACTGAGCGAATGCTTCAATCTTATTCATTATATCATTGTTCAACTCATGAACTTCATCAATATGCATCTTTATTGCTTCATCAATCTCTTTTGCTTGAAGTAAATCATTGCAATCAACATAGATAAGACCCTCAGTATAATCTACTGTAGCCAATCCACCTGTCAATTCTCTTACCTTTTTTTCATAACCATGAACTCTAAATAACTCATTTATGTGTTGTGAAAAATTTACTTCAACTCTATATAATATCATTGTCTTGCTCCGTTTCGTTTAAGATGTGTTCATTATATACTAATGAACACTATTGTCAACTATTTTATACTAATACCTTGTATGTTTTACGACCTAGTACATATTCCTTAAACTTATTACGTTGAGCATGTTCGTGCATAATTTCTACTGCTCTCTCATATTCTACATCTCTTGCAATCGTGTATTGGTCATCACACTCATTATCACATATCATTAAATCATATCCATCTGCACCTTGGTGACTTATACAATATTCATACTTCATCTTCTTGCTCCGTTCTTGTTAAGATGTGTTCATTATATACTAATGAACACTATTGTCAACTATTTTGTTATTACACGTCCATCACTACATAAGTATGTTGTGGTTTCTGGTATCTGTGTAAATGAACCACCATGTAATGGATTATATACAGTATATCCATCAGTATGCTCAATGTCAACACATTCATTATCTAATGTTCGATATTCTACGATCTGAATATACGCATTGATTCCCAATACAACCATTATTAATATAGTAATGATTGCAAAAAATTTCTCTACTCTAGTCATTATCTTCTCCTCTATTGAATATATGTCTATTATATACTAATATTATTTCTTGTCAACTGTTGACATTATCTTATTCTTCGGTATAATATACACATCGATGCAAGGATAGCAACGTGGGATATACAGGTGATGCTGATTACAAGTCGAGTAATATCAAAGGCAACTTGTCTGTTATTTTTTAATAACACAAATAATAATGGGAGCATTAGCCCCCATTATGATAATACCCACGCTGGATACAGTATGTCCTTATATGTGACGTGTTATTATCTTGTAAGGTTTTTCACACCAAGACCACTCTTACATTATGTCTATAATACGGTGCTATGCTCCATGCACAATGATACAATAATCTTTAATAAACCAATACAGCTAAGATTGGCTTTAATTCGTTAAATGTCTGCTCAGATATCTCTCTGAAGCAATCTGCATAAACCGCACATCCATTACTAAAGTGATAGCATTGGTCATCGGCCAAGTCATCACCATCTTCTGCATACCATGTTCTAGCAATGTCGTTTGCTTTCTCTTGTATCTCATCTTCAGTAGAGATTGCTAAACAACTGGTAGTATTCTCATACTCACCATTCACATCTGTTATTTGCACTAAATAAAACTTATTCATTCTAATTGCTCCGTTTCGTTTAAGAAGTAGCCATTATATACTAATGGCTACTATTGTCAACTACTATTATGCAGTTTCTTTATTATAAAATTCATCAATGGCAACTAATACATCATCCAATGAACCATCTAAAAAATCATTATGTTGCTTCTCAACAACTTTTGAAGTTATACGCTTACATGCTGTAGATATATAAGTTCTCATAAAGTCTTGATACATCATATGACTTACAAACATCCCCTCTCTCGTGCCTACACTAACGAAAGTGTTTAACAAACCATTGCTAGTCTTGCGTGTAGTAATAGATACTTCTCTGTTATCTAAATCAATAGTTGTCTTTGCTACCCAGTTCTTTGACCAATCTTTACTAATATATGTGTTCATCTTTATGCTCCAATGTTTGTGAATGAATGGCTAGTATATACCAGCCATTCTAATATGTCAACTATCAGTTTAAATAAACTCCACTATACCAACTTGTACCTTGTTCACTATATAACCCTACTTCATCTAATGCTTTATCCATTAAATCTATAGCACCATAGCACTCATAATCATAGTTAAAGAATGGTGCAACACCACCACCATCATATACAATAATCAATTCAGCACCAAGACAAAATTCTTCCCCTCTGGCTTTCCATTCAGCTGGACTATAAAAGGTTTTACATCCACCTGTATCTAAGGCATCATTATCAATCAATACTTGCATAATGGCTTTATATGCTTTCTTACCATTAGATGATAAACCATCTGGCATTAGGTTATTCACTACATCTTGTTTAATTGCTTCTCTCATTGTCTTGCTCCGTTATGTTTAAGATGTAGCCATTATATACTAATGGCTACTATTGTCAACTACTAATTATTCAGCTAACAATCCACTAATTTTTGCATCTGCTCGTAATTGCTTTAATCTATCCAAATTCATTAATTGGTATTCATTCAATTCATACCATTCTTTACGCTGTTCTTCATTAAAGTATATACTTGGACGTTTACGACCATCTAATGAATGATATGTTGCAAATTTCCCAAAACTAAATGTTTCAATCTTTACCTTGTACCCAATCGCCTTTAATTCTTTTCGTAATTGTGCTAATGTCATTGCTCTGCTCCAGTTGGTTAATGAATGGCTATTCTATCAGGTTTATTTTACTTGTCAATAGTTTCCACTAAGATAATCTATTACTCTAGTAATTTCAATAACCCATCTTGAATTATTGTCAAATTTTTCTTCTAAAACCTGTTTTGTTTGTTTTGCTTCTAATAAAAATTCTTCCAATACCATTTTATTAAACATATCAACAGGAACAGTATAATCATTACTAATATACTGTATATTGTCAATAAACTTATCAATCTTTGGTAATGTTTCTAGTTTTATAATATCAACCATATCTTGAATGTCATTGTCAATGTCTAAAATTTCAACAATTTTCATACAGGCGTGTTTTTTAACTTTTCTACTAATACTTCCAACTTGTCTACCGAATCTTTTAACCTACTATAATACTCATATTCAGCTTTCAATTCGTCCTCCTTTTTTGTTATATCTTCTTTTAACTCATCTACCATTTTGTTATTCCTCATCATATTCACTTAATGAATGGCTATTATTTCATAGCCATTCTATCTTGTCAAACTATTTTTACAAACTCATCATCATGACCATAATCTATACTATATGCACTAATAGCCAATTCATCATCTTCATATACGACTTTTACATCAATCTCCGAACCATTGATAAAGTAAGCAAACCAATGCTCTTCACCATGTAATTCAACATCGTAAAAATCAAGTATATAAGAAATGATTTCGTTCTCTCTACCACGCACTAAACTCTTAATGTTCATATCTGCCCCTAGTTAAATGAAACACTATTCTATCAGGGTTATACTAATTGTCAACAATATTTAAATCTGGTTCCTAATCTGGTTTGCTCATTAAATCAAATAATGTTCCTGCCCTAATACTAGGCAATAACTCAATTCGATAATTGTTTAATAACTCTGCCCATTCGTCTTGATGTGAAATATCAAATACTGTATAGATATCACCATCTTCTATTGACAATGAAGACAACGATTCAATGAATTCATCAGGACACATCATCTCTGCTTCTGGTATATCATAAATATCAAACTCATAACATCCATCTACTACATTAGCACCTATATATCTAGCCATCTCTTTCCCCAGTTCAATTACTATTTCGTCTATTCTCATAGTTCTCTAATTTGTCAAGTATTCTTCGTGATATCTTTAATGCCTCTTGATATATTTCCTCTTGTTCTTCTGCACTATGTGTATGCTCTACTATATCAGCTTTATATTCTGGTATCAATACACCACGTTTAGCTAAGTTCTCCTTAGCTATCTTTAACTTTTCTTCAATGTTCATATTATCATTCCACTATTCAAAACCTATATTCTATCACATCATCACAATCTGTCAACTGGTTTTCAAACATTTGTCTAGACAATAACATCTTTGTAATATCAACCTGTTTAACAGTCCATTCTTCTATAGTATATCCTTCCGGTACATATTTCTCATCTATCATTATATTAATCCCCATATGTGTACATTACACAGCTAGCACATATCCAACTGCACCTGGTAGCCATTCCAGGATCCCAATATACCACCTGGTTTTACTTGCTGGTCTCTAATCTGCTCTAAAGCTTCCAATGCGGCAATTGCTGCCAAGTTGAATGAACTAGTACTACCAACTCCACTTCGAACCATGGCAGCAGTAGTTCTAAATGATACTGCATTAACACGGACCAATAACTGCTGTGATTTACTTAACTGCTGCGATTTACTTAAACGTTTCATTGTGTGCTCCAATTTAAAAAATCATATGGTAGCACAATGCATATATGGTGTCAAGCAATATTACACAGCTAGCATATTAGAATATTGATATAGCACAGCTAGCATTATGGTAGGTAGATGGGTGTATTTGATAATGGACTTGACATCTTGAGTAAAGTATGATATAATAGATTACTTTTCTCTAGACAAACGAAAACATCAAATCTCAAGCAATTTTTCGTTGAGTTCTGACGCTAATTGAAATTCTAATTGTATTGTTCCTGGTTATATGGTCCAGGGCCATTCTATGCCTATAATGTGTCTCACGTAAGGTAATGGTACGTCCATATAATGCTTGACAATGTGCCTGTATGCTGCCTACTAGTGTATATCAATATTCACAGCTAGCATTCTTATATTAGCCACTTATGTACCAGGTCTTATGGGTCTGCCTGAAGTGGTTTCTCTATATCATACTATCTATAACATTATTTATCTTATTTGTCAACTTCTTTAACTGTTACATGCCATCCTATAGAAGGTGGCGCTGTTGTTATATAGTCCATGGCAGCTTCTTCACTGTCAAAACACTCATAGTCAAACCTGGTGTCAGTATACTTCCAACAATGATAGATAGAGTTGCTGCGTCTCACTCTTACTACATGAGTTGTGAAAGTCATCTCAAATATTAAATCTTCCATAACATACTCCCATTATATAAGATATTTACATATTATATCACATTTTTATACCATTGTCAATATACACAGCTAGCATTCTAGGGCAAAACTATGCAATTATCGTGCCAATAATGTTATCTAACAGCCTGGGAAAAGGGTTGACAACATTGTAGAAGTATGGTATAATGTGGGGTTTTGTGTAGTGAAAACGTGCATAGCTGAGAAAGATACTATGGTTTCCACAGCTTTATGACTGTATAAGAATGATTTCCACAGCTTTTTGACTGTACTGTACAATACAGATAAAGTAAAGTATCTACCCTGTATGACGCTTATATGAGCGTGATAAGGGTGCTGATATATAGAGGCACAGCTAGCATTCTAGCTAAATATTAGACAATAAAAAAGCCATTCGTGATATGGGGATATCCAATGGCGGTAACGACTGGGAGGTCATCACATGGATATTTATCCTATACAAACCAAGCATTGTAAGAAATGCGATATAACAAAGTCGATAGAACATTTTAGTAAAGATAAGCATCATACTGATGGATTACAATCACAATGTAAGAGTTGTGTAAATGTTTATAGAGAAGAAAATAAAGAGAAGTTAGCTGCATATAAAACTGAATACAATAAGAACAATAGACATAAAAGAAAAGAGTATCATATAGCTAATAAAGAAAAAGTATTAGCCCAACAGAAGGAGTACAGATTGTCTAAAAAGAATATATCTATTGAGCAGGATATTGTATTAGATAAAAAAGTAGATCAGTTGATACAAAAGCAGAAGAAGAATGCATATCAAAAATATAGAAAGGCCACTGATCCATTATTCAAGTTAAAGAGTAATATAAGAAATCTTATTGGGATATCAATTAATAGGAATGGCTATAAAAAGACATCTAGGACATATGAGATATTAGGATGTAGTTATGAAGAGTTCAAGGTTTATATAGAGAGTAAGTTTTTAGAAGGGATGAGTTGGGAGAATCGTAGTGAGTGGCATTTAGATCATATCATACCTGTAAGTTATGGATTGAATGAAGAGGAGATATTAGCACTGAATCATTATAGTAATTTGCAGCCGTTATGGGCTATTGATAATTTGAGTAAGTCTAACAGGTATATAGGATAAGAATGAACCCGGTTGATAGCCGGGTTTTTTATTACTTATATTTGTCTTTGCATTTAGTCCAGTGTATGTTATTAGATTTCTGTATATTATCTTCAGCCCATAATGGTTGGAAGTTTGTATAATGATTAAGTGCTAGTATTTCTTCTTCTGTTAGACCTAGAGATATGGGGATGATATGGTCAAGGTGCCATAGATTACGATTATCCCAATTCATACCTTCTGTAAATTGAAGTTCTATGTGTTGTTTAAATTGTTCATATGAGCATCCTAGTATTTGATTAGTTTTAGAGTTCTTTGTGTAGCCATTATTTTTAATTGATTGCCGAATAAGATTTCTAGTATTATGTTTTAATTTGTATAAAGGGTCACGTTTTCTTCGTTCTGTTATGTATGAGTTAATTTTATCTCGATTAGCTTTTTGGTATTGTTTAAGGTATTCTTTAACTCTATCTGCGTTAGCTTTACGGTATTGTTTCCTTCTTTCTTTTAATTTATCTTCATTTGCTTGATAGTATTCTTTAACTCTATCTGCGTTAGTTTTATAGTATTGTTTATTGTATTCTTTAACTCTATCTGCGTTAGCTTTTTTGTATACTTTAATACAAACTTTGCATTGTGATTGATATCCAGATTTTTTAGTTATATCTTTACTAAATTCTGTAATAGGTTTTAGTTCTTTGCATTTGGAGCATGATTTCATTATTATATCCTTATAAAATTTTGATATTATAACATAAAAGGATGGTTAGGTCAATAGTAGTTGACAAGGTTATGTGTATATGATAAGATATTGGTTCTTCATATTGAGGTGGTCATGAAATTTAAGATATTTGATGTTGATTGGAAAAATGATAAAGTAGATCATTCTTGTGGTGTACGTGTTTCTGGTGGTGGTGAGATAAAGCGGTATTATCCTGAAGTATATGAGTGGTTATGTAAGACTTTTGGTGATTATGGTAATATGAGTCGTGATAAATGGATAAAGTGTTGTGATCGTCGATATTATATAAATAGGAATCGTATTTTTTTCAAGGATAAATCTGATTTAACTTGGTTTATGTTGAATTGGTCATCTCTATTCTAATTGAATAAATATAGGTAATGGAGAATTATATAGATGTTTCTAAGAGAATTATTTGAAGCGAGAAGTTTACCAAATGAAAATAGTTTGGGTAGACCTATTACAAACAATCCACAATCATTAAAGAACTTTTGGGCATGGTTTAAAGGTAGTAAAGTCGTAGATGCTAATAAAAGACCATTAGTAATGTATCATGGTACCACTGCTGATTTCCCCAGTTTTGGATATGAATATGCTGATAAAGGTGAAGGTGCTTCTGGTATGGGTTTTTACTTTACTAATATGCATCATACCGCAAGTGGTTATGCAATGCAAAATAGAGAAAGTAGTGGTGCAAATGTTATACCGGTGTATTTAAATATTAGTAAACCCATGGATAGTGAATATAAAAAATTGCTTAATAGGATGCAAATTAAACAACTAATGTTGATGGCACCTGATTTAGATATGAGCTTAAGTAACTTTGGTGATGTAGAATATGAGGGTAGAAATAAGGTATTAAATAATGCCATAGATGGGTACCATGAATATGGATATGATATTTTATTACGTCAATTAAATAGCATAGGTAATGATTTTTATAGTGGTGAGAATGAAGCATTTTTAAAGGCTATTATAGCTATTACAGGGTTTAATGGGGTTGTTAAGAAATTAGGGGAAGAAGTATATTATGTAGCATGGGACTCTTCACAAATAAAGTCAGCGGTTGGTAATGTTGGTGGCTATGGTTCTGGTGGCATAGTTGATGAAACCTTGTTAGAAGAATTAAAAGATGGTGAAGATCGTATAGTGATACCTGGTGGTTTGATTAGAGTAGTATCACCTGCACCATATTCTCCTAGAGATGCTAGTGTAGTAGAATTTATCGTAGATGAAGATAAACGTAACCAAGGTATTGGTACAAAATTAGTAGCAATGGCTGTCAATAAGTATCCTGATCTAGGGGCACAAGTGAGTTCGGTATCATCTATGAAGGCATTTTATAATAATGGATTTCGTAATCCTAAAATACCAGATGGGTCTTTTGATGATCATATTGAAGCATTTAAAGAAAACTGGGGTAGTTTATTCATGGCCTCTACTGATAGAGATGGTAAACGATATTAGATATAATAGAGAACATTATAGTTCTAAAAATAAACCGGGTATATCCCGGTTTTTTATTGACAAAATTTTAACATTATGATAAGATATTGATTTTTTATGTGGTGGGTATTATGCCAATAGGTAAAACTTATACGTTATCCAATATATTCAAAGGACGAGAATATCACGTAGTAACATATATTGGTAAAGAGTATTGGATGCCAGATGACCAACATACCTGGTGTACTGAACAATTTGGTAAAGCTGGCGATTTTACTAATATAGTGGCGTGTAGATGGTATCATCATGGTAACCGTTTTGGGTTTTTAAATGAAGCAGACCGTGATTGGTTTGTATTGAGGTGGTCATGATTTATGAAGTTAAATGGATTGATATGCCAGAAAATGTAAGAGAAAATATATTTAAAGCAATATTACTTGATGAAATAGGAATAATTTCAAAACTTAAACTTGAATTGATGAAATATAATGGAATGTATAGTGATAAAGGTACTATTGTATTTGCATCCGATGCACATTACAATTGGTTCATATTGCGGTGGTCATGAGAATTACCATAGATAAGCCTACGAGCACATCTAAGTGGCGATGGGTATTAGTATGTCCTGGAATTTCAGATGATGAAATAGATGAAATAAATGAATGGCTTGATAATAGTGGCATTGAATATAGCAATGTTACGGTAAGGTGGTGGATATCGAGAGAAGCTGATGTTAATTGGTTTGTTTTGAGGTGGTCATGAAAACATTTTATATGGAAGATTTTCCAAGAGTAGTAGAGGCTGCTTCCAGTCTTGGTTATGCTGAATTTTTAAGAAGAGATGGATTTAAAACTACAGAATATATTGGTAATAAGTTTGAAGTTAGTTATTGTCCATCACATTGTATGAGTGAAGAAGAATATACTTGGTTTGTTTTGAGGTGGTCATGAAAGAACGTGAAATCAAATTAGGGGGTAGGTGGCATAGTTGTCCACGTTGTTGGCAGAATTTTATTATAGCATTGGATTTCCATGATGATGAATCTGACATTCAGAGAGATAGTAAAATACGAAAAGAGTTATTAAAGTTTAATGCTAAAAGAATTGGTGATTTTAGAAGTGATGACGGTACAACAATACTATTTAAAACCCCAGTAGATAAGACTTGGTTTATATTGAGGTGGTCATGATAGAGATGATAGGAATAATAGCTAGTGATGATCAGTATTCATATAGAATTGGGTTTAGTGATAGACCTAAAATTCCATTAGAAGTAAGGCAATGGTGTCGAGAAAATTTTAATGAAGAACGATGCTATGTTGGAACATGGACTATTTGGTTTAAGACCTCTGCTGAGTTAAATTGGTTTATATTGAGGTGGTCATGAATATACTAGAAATACCATTCTATACAGAATTGGATAAGAAGTTAGAAGAAATGTGGCGTCAAACTGAAGGCACTCCAGATGAATGGATTGATTTTATAAAAGAATTAGATAAAAATATAATAGGTGTAGAAGATAGAGCACAGAAAATTACTACTATAACATTTAGTAAACCAGAACATATAACTTGGTTCTTATTGAGGTGGTCATGATTGACAAAATTATATTAAAATGTTCTGGGGCACACCGTGATCCACGCAAGGGTGTAGATTATTATATAGTTTCTAGGAGTAATCATTTTTATTGGATGTATGATGAACAGCACACCTGGTGTGTAGAAACATTTGGTGAGTGAGGTGATTTTTCATCTAG